>JABLTR010016276.1_pt1 | contig 92067 bp, 90 predicted proteins | sample 7160071 | NCBI WGS metagenome assembly JABLTR01 (sample SAMN14651230, study PRJNA627086) | human gut metagenome | isolation source: feces | host: Homo sapiens
CACTATCTTGTGGTCCCTGCGTGAAGCGCATACCGAATGTTGCGCACCCGGTGTCTTGTCAAGGGGAGATGGCCGAAGGCCAGAGGGGATAGGGACAGGTACCGAGCGCATGCGAGGCGGATGAGGGGACATATACCCGCCAGTTCCATAATGAAAGAGGACGGACCCTCAGGTCCGTCCTCTACTTGTGTTCCGGCCGTTGATATTCTAATAAGTCGCTAATCTCGCAATCCAGCACATAACAAACCTTCGCCAAAAAGTCCAGGTCAGCCATTTCCACGCTGACACCCTTATAATATCGGTCGATCACGTCATATTTTGTTCCGATCAGAGTACGAAGGCGGTTTCGGGTAATGCCGCGCCGTTCCAGCACTTCGGCCAGCTTCACTTTGATACAGCCGTACTCTTTTGTCTGATACTGAACAATACTTTTGAAGTCGTCCATTACACTTTTTCTTTCAAAAAATCGTCGAATTATTGAACTATTGGATCTAAATTCTCAAACAATGGGTCGTCAAAAAATTCCCGGACACTGATTTCCAGACCGTCACAAATCTTTTGAATCGAAATGATTCCTGGATTTTGACTTTTTGCGTTCAGCATACTGTAAATAGTAGACGGCGGCACGCCGCATAAATTCGCCAACGCATTGATGGCCAAGCCGCGCTGGACACAGAGTTCCTGAATCCGACGCGCAACCGCTTCTTTGGCATTCATGTGGCATCCCTCCTTCTTCACAAAAGTTTACTTTCTTTTGCGATTTGTCGTGTTGGATATATCCCAAATCATAGTTGTATGCTATAATATGGGATATATCGCATATAAAAGAGGGAATAATGAATGAGTACCTGCTTTTTCATCGGCCACCGGGAGACCAGCGATTCCATCTTCCCCGCCCTGCTCCAGGCGGTGGAGCGGCACGTCACCGAATACGGGGTGACCGAATTCATAGTGGGGCACTATGGAAACTTTGACCGTCTGGCCGCCCGGGCGGTTTTAAAGGCAAAAGAGCGCCACCCGCAGGTGACGCTCTTTCTGCTTCTCCCCGACCATCCCGCCGACCGGCCCATCCCCGCCCCGGAGGGCTTTGACGGCACTTTCTATCCCCCTGGCATGGAGCGGGTACCCAAGCGGGCGGCTATCGTCCGGGCCAACCGGTACATGGCGGACCACTGTGACTTTCTCATCGCCTATGCCTGGCATTCGGCCAGCAACGCCCGGGAGCTGGTGGACTACGCCCAGGCGCGGGGCACGGTTCAGGTGGACAATCTGTGGGACCATTCCTCCTGACCAACACCCATGAAATTTAAGAATTCTCCCCCGTCCCCGCCGCTTCCCTCCTCCGAAAATCTATGGTACAATGGGACGGAACCAAAAGGGAGGATTCATCCATGAGCACCGACATTTTAGTGGTAGACGACGAGGCGGCTATCGCCGACCTGGTGGAGATCTGCCTGAAAAACGAGGGCTACACCGTCCACAAGTTCTATACTGGAAAGGAGGCCCTCTCCTGTGTGGGGAGCACCCACCTGGACCTGGCCATTCTGGACGTGATGCTCCCGGACGTGGACGGGTTCACCCTGTGCCAGAAGATCCGGGAGGACCACCTGTTCCCCATCCTCATGCTCACCGCCAAGGTGGAGGACATGGACAAGATCATGGGGCTGACCCTGGGGGCGGACGACTACCTCACAAAGCCCTTCAACCCCCTGGAGCTGGTGGCCCGGGTAAAGACCCAGCTGCGGCGGTACACCCGATACAACCCCTCCGCCCCCGCCGAGGGGGCCGAGCCCCAGGAGTACGACTTCCGGGGGCTGCAAATCTCCAAAGTGACCCACAAGTGCGTCCTCTTTGGGGAGGAGCTCTCCCTCACCCCGCTGGAGTTCTCCATCCTCTGGTACCTGTGTCAGCACCGGGGGCAGGTGGTGTCCAGCGAATCCCTCTTTGAGGCGGTGTGGGGGGAGCGGTACTTTGAGAGCAACAACACCGTGATGAGCCACATCGCCCGGCTGCGGGAGAAGATGCACGAGCCCAGCCGGAAGCCGAAATTCATCAAGACCGTGTGGGGGGTGGGGTACACCATTGAATAAAAGAAAACGACACTCTGCCATCGGCCCCTCCCTTGAGCCACAGGTGAGGACCAAGACCCTGCGGACATGGGGGCTCTATCTGCTGACCCTGTTGGCATGGATGGCAACATCCATTGTGCTGGTCGTATTTTGCGCCATGCTTCCCTGGTCGGCCACGCCCTTTTATAAGGCCATTCTCTGGCTGCGGGATTATATCATTTTGGTTCTCACTGTCTTCATCCTGGGCGGCTGGGTCGTGATCAGCTATTTCTTCCTGGCCCGGCCTATCCGCCAGCTGAACGCGCTCACCCAAGCTGCCACCCAACTGGCCCAGCCCACGGAGCAGCCCATCACCCTTCCCGAGGGAATGGAGGACACCGCTGCCCAGCTCAATCTGGCCCGGGAACACGCCCTGCGCTCCTCCTGGATGGCAAAGGAGGCGGAACAGCGGAAAAACGATCTGGTGGTCTATCTGGCCCACGACCTGAAAACGCCCCTCACCAGCGTCATCGGCTATCTGACCCTCCTGCGGGACGAGCCCCAGATCTCCCCGGAGCTGCGGGCGCGGTACACCGGCATCGCCTTAGAAAAGGCGGAGCGGCTGGAGGACCTGATCAACGAATTTTTCGACATCACCCGCTTCAACCTGAGCCACCTGGAGCTGGAGAAGCAGACGGTGGATTTAAGCCGCATGCTCCAGCAGGTGGTCAGCGAGTTTGAACCCATGCTCGCGGAGGAACAGCTCACCTGCGCCCTGGACCTGCCGGCCCGGATGGACTACCCCTGCGACCCGGACAAGCTGGCAAGGGTATTTGACAACCTGCTGCGCAACGCCTGCCACTACAGCACGCCGGGGACAAACGTTCAGATCTCCGGGGCGGAAACCGACACATCTATCGTCCTCACCTTCCATAACGAGGGGAGGACCATCCCCCCGGAGAAGCTGGAGCGCATCTTTGACCAGTTCTTCCGCCTGGACAGCTCCCGCGCCACCCGCACGGGGGGCGCGGGTCTTGGCTTGGCCATCGCCAAGGAGATCGTGGAGCTCCACGGGGGGACCATCTCCGCCCGGAGCTGGGACAACCAGGTGGAGTTCCAGGTCACCCTGCCCAAGGCGGAACGGGAGGGGGATTTCCATGGATAGCGCCGCCCCCCTGTTCGCCGGGTGGAAGGAGACCATGGTGTGGACCTGCCTCCAGGGGCACATGGGTACGGTGGCCACCGACGGGCACACGCCCCCGGAGAGCGCCCTATGCGCGGTGGGGGACTTCTGTTTTCTGGCTGGGAAGCCCAACCCGGAGCTGGCCCGCCAGGCGGACCGCCCCATCCTGATCCCTCGCACCCCGGACTGGGAGCCTGTGCTCCGGTCTGTTTTTAGTGAAAAGCTATCCCCCTTTACCCGCTATGCCATGGAAGGGCCGGAGGCGTTTGACCGGGAGCGGCTGGCCGCATACGCCGCCGCCCTGCCGGAGGGGCACGCCCTCTCCCCTATCCTGCCTCAGCACTACCCCGTTCTCATGGGACAGGCATGGTCCAAGGACCTGTGCGGCAACTTCCGGGACGGGGACGACTTTGTCCGCCGGGGGCTGGGGATAATTGCCCTGCAAGATGGGATTCCGGTGGCCGGGGCCTCTTCCTACACCATCCACGACGGGGGCGTCGAAATTGAGATCGACACCCGGCCCGACCAGCGGCGGAAGGGGCTGGCCCTCTCCTGCGGGGCGCGGCTGATTCTGGACTGTCTGGACCGGAGGCTCGTCCCCAGCTGGGATGCCCACAATCTGCCCTCGGTCTCCCTGGCGGAGAAGCTGGGGTACCGGCTGCGCGCCCCCTATCAGGCATATCTTCTGAATTTGTATTAGGCTTAACACAGAAACCGGCCCGCCGATTCGGCGGGCCGGTTTGTTCTGCTGATTGATGTATTACGCGGGGGCGGCGCTTCGGACGCTGGAGATGAGGAAATCCCCGATCCCCTGGTTGTCCAGCACCTGGCTGCGGGTGGACAGGTCGTTGAAGTGCCACCACTCCGAGGCCAGAGGGGTGAGCTCCGCATCGGTGCAGTACCGCTGGAGCCCCAGGGCTGGATCATTGGAGGCCATGGCCTGGGTCATCTCCGCGCTCTTCCAGGCGGTGGTGGAGTTGATGGTCACCGGGGCGGTGTAGGTGGCCGCCGCCCGGCTGAGCTCGTGGATGGGGGTGGGCATCTCATAGCGCTCATAGTTCCACACCCGTACATAGCGGTACCCTCCGGTGGTGTACTCTTTGGTCTCGCTCACCTTGGCCAGCCCCATATCCACCGCGTAGCCCCGCTGGTGGTTGGAGTAGCCCCCGGAGATGAACCAGGAGATCCGCCAGGGCGACCCGGTCACCGCCTCCTTCACCTCCGGGTCGGTGCGTGTCATGGCGGACAGGGAGTTGAGCACCTTGGTCTGTACCTCGTGGGGGCGGTAGCCCTCGTACAGGATCAGGCTGTTGCCCTCGGCCAGGGCGCTCTGCTGGGCCTCGCACAGCTTGAAGGCCATGGAGTAGAGCACCGGCATCATAAACTCCATCTTGCCCAGCCGCTCGTTGTAGGTCTTGCTGGGGTAGAAGGCCTCGCCGGTGACCTCGGGGATGACCTTGCCGCAGGACCGGAAGTGGGAGGAGTAGCTGTTGGTGGCGTCGTAGATGATGGAGGGGATCACGTCGGGCAGGTTCACCAGACAGTACTTGTGCTCCAGCCAGCCGGTGATCTCACCGCGCTGGGTCTGGGTCTGCTCCTCGTCGGTGAAGTAGTCGGTAGTCACCGCCACCTGCCACCAGCCCCCCTCCTCCTGGAGCACTGTGAAGGGGGTCCCGGAGGCCACCAGGGCCAGGGCCCCGTCGGTGAGGGTGGGGGGCTCCTCCTCTTCCTCCGGCTCCGTCTCCGCCGGGGTTTCAGGTTCTGTGGCCGGGGTCCCTGTGGAGCCGGAGGGGTCCGGCTCAGTGGCCGGAGTCTCTGGAGTGGGCTCCTGGACAGCGGGAGTCTCCGCCTCCGGAGTTTCTTCAGGCTGTGCCGGGTCTGTTCCTGTCTGGGCGGAGCTTGTCCCCTCCTGGGGCCCCGCTGTCTCCGTCTCCCCCGCCGCCGGCGCAGTCTCCCCGCCGCCGGATGCGTCGGGGGCCGGAGTGGCCTGCTCCGCAGGGGCGGTCGTCTTGCCGCCGGAAGCCGAAGGGGAACTGGTCCCCCCCTGCGCCTGAGCCTGGGCGGCGGCCTCCGCCTCTGCGCGGGCCCGCTCCTCCTCTAAGCGCTTCTGCTCCTCCTCCAGCCGCTTTCGCTCCTCCTCGGCCTTCTCCCACTCCTCCACCGCCGTGGCGGCGGCCTCCTGGTCGGCCGGGTCGGCCCACAGGGGCAGCTCTACCGAGGTGTAGCCGGTGGCCCCCTGAATGGGCAGTTCCAGACCGTTGTGGTCGTCGGGCAGGTGCTCCACCGTGCGGCCGGTCTCCCAGGCTGGGGGCTCCTTCACCGGCTCCGGCTCCTCCGCCTGGGAGGAGCTGGCCGGCGGGGTCCAGGGATTGGATGCGGAGCTGGACTCGTCCTCCTGGGGCTGGGTTGTCCGGCCGCAGGAGGTGGTGACCAGCATCAGCGCCGCCAGCACCAATGCAGTCCATCGTTTCTGCATAGCATTCTCCTTATGTTCCGGGAACCGCCGCCCACCTTATGGTTTCCCGGGCGCGGGCGGCAGTCATAGAAAAAGAGTGTCTCGTTTACAGCACGTCCTCCACCGTCTCCACGCCGTTCTCCCGGTAGGTGTACACGGTGAAGCCGTCATAGACCAGCTCCCCGTCCTCCCCCGGGCCCAGGCAGCTGGGAGCATAGGCACTGCTGATGGGGGAGCCCAGGGCCGCGATCATGCTGGACACGCTCTGTCCGATGTAGGCCCGGGCGGCGTCCGCCGTGGCGGCCACGGGCTCGGGTTCCGGCTCCGATTCGGGCTCGGGGTCGGAAACGGGCTCCGGCTGCTCCTCAGTCTCCGGCGCAGTCACCGTGGGGGGCTGGGGCTGCTGGACAGAGGGCTGGGTCACCGTAGGCTGTCCGGAGGACTGCTGGGCCTGGGTGGCTGTGCTGGCGGAGGCGTCCTCCTGATCCTGGGTGGAGGCATCCCCTGCCGTGGCGCTGGAACTGCTGTCTCCGGCCGAGCTGTCCTCTGGGGTGGTCACAGACGCATCTCCGCCGGCGGAGCGGTCCTCCACCGAGGTGCTCTCCTCCTGACTGGAGGAGACAGACTGGCTGCCGCTTCCATCCTGGGCGCTGGAGGCATCAGAGGGGTTCCCGCCGCAGGCGGTGAGACCGCCCACCAGGGTTACAGCCAACAGCAGGGCAATGGTTCTCTTCTTCATCTTACATCCAGATCCTTTCTGAATTTGTCGTTTATTGCCGGGAAACCGCTCCGGTGGTATAGAGCTGTCCCTCAAACTGATACAGAATCTCCGTGTCCGCCTGGGTCTGCTCCGTGGGGACGTACAGGGTGAAGGGCGTCCCCTCCCCCGCCTCGCCCACCGGGCTGGCCTCATAGAGCTGGTCTCCCAGCTGGACATAGATGGGGGAATCGCCGTCCACATCCCCGGTGAGGCGCCCCTCCAGCCGGGTGTACCCCTCCAGCAGGCCGTCCTCCACGGCGGTGAGCCGGGCCTGGGCCGTCCCCTGGGGGGGCACGCCGTTCAGGACCCGCTCCGGGGCCGGGAAGATGGGGGCCTGGGTGGCCCACCAGTCCAGGTTGCGCTCCACGATCTCGATGAGCACCGTGTCCGCCCCGGTCTGGTCCAGCAGGGACATGGTATAGGGCATGGCTCGGGAGAAGGCGGCCTGGCCGTAGGCGTCCGCCAAATAGGGGTGCAGCAGGTTGCCGAAGGAGTCCCGGAACATGAGCAGGTTCCCGCTCCGGTCCGGGTTCTCGGTCTGAATGAACTGGTCTTCGGCGCTGCGGATGGGCCGGGCATAGGAGAAGGCAAATTCCCGGTCGTAGGCCGCGTCCTCCTCCGTTTTCGTTCCGGTGGGGAAAACCATCTCATAGAGGTCTCCCAGGTGGGGCTCCCCCATGTGGTAAGAGCCGTCAAAGAAAGGCTCCTGGTCGGCCTTGCCCAGCCCGGCGATGAGGGTGTCGTGGGCCAAAGCCGCCCCCCGCATGTTCCAGTGGGAGTCGGTGTGGTAGTATAGGACCTCGTCGGTCTCCCGGAAGGGGGCAAACAGGTCGATGTAGGACACCCCCTGTCCCTCCAGATAGGGGACCAGCCGGTCGATGTCGTCATCCCCCGCCAAGGGCGTCCCCACATTGGGCAGGTACTCCGGGTACAGGGAGGCCTTGTTGGGGGCCACGGTGACGTACAGCTGGGCCCCCCGGCTCTGGGCGTACTCCTGGAGCAGGGCCAGGGTCCGGGCCGCCCCGAAAAGCTGCTGCTCGCTTAAAGGGTTGGTGTGCAGGCAGTCGTCCAGGGTCTCCCGGTAGAAGAGCCAGTCCTCCCGTCCCAGCACCACGTCCTCCTCCGAGGACACGTGGAACACCGCCGCGTCCAGGGCGGCTCCGGCGGTGATCATCTCCTGCCGGAAGGCGAAGTGGTCGGCCACATAGTCGGTGACCTCGTCCAGCACCTGGGTGTTGAAGCTGCCGTCCTCCAAAAAGAGCCGGGGCGCGGGGGCCAGGGTCTGGTTGGCCGCCGCCTCCCCCTGGGGCAGCAGGAGCATCCCCGCCGAGGGGATCAGGCAGGCCGCCAGGAAGGCGGTGAGGGCGATGCGCGCCTTGGTCTTTTGTGTCATGTCCTGTCCCCCTCCTTAAAACTGAAAATAGATGAAGGGGTTGAAGGTGGCCCCCGCCAGGGTGAGCACGCTCACACCGAACAGGGCGCTGTACCCCAGGGCCGCGGCCGCCGCCCCCGCTCGCTGGGGCAGGCCCCGCTGCTGAAGCTGCCGCCATATCCACTGGGGGACGCCGAAGGCAAAGATCAGGGCGGCAATCAGCAGGAATACCGCCTTGGCGTCCAGCAGGGCGATGAGGGCCAGAGTGTTGGCCGGCTCAATAGAAAATCCGGTGAACATGGCTGTGAACATCACTCCGGCGTCGGCGAGGGTGTCCGCCCGGAACAGGGTAAAGCCCAGAATAACCACCAGCATGGTGTACACATGGCCCAGCCTGGACTCCCGCAGGCGTCTGGGAATAACCCCAATCCCCTCCAGAGTGGAGAACAGACCATGCCACAGGCCCCACAGCACAAAGGTCCAGTTGGCCCCATGCCAAAGGCCTGTGGCAAAAAAGACGATGAATTTATTGAGATTGGTGCGGGCCGCTCCCTTCCGGTTGCCCCCCAGAGGGATGTACAGATAGTCCCGGAACCAGGAGCTGAGAGAGATGTGCCACCGCCGCCAGAACTCCTTGATGGACTTGGAGGCATAGGGAAGGTTGAAGTTCTCCAAAAACCGGAAGCCGAACATCCGGCCCAGGCCGATGGCCATGTCGCTGTAACCGCTGAAGTCGAAATAGATCTGCAGGGTGTAGCACACCGCCCCCAGCCAGGCCAGCCGGAAATCCAGCTGGTCCGCCGTCATGGCAAACACCGCGTCGGCGATCTCCCCCGTGGAGTTGGCCAGGAGGATCTTCTTTCCAAACCCCAGAATAAACCGGCGCAGGCCGGACAGGGTCAGCTCCGGAGTAAGCTCCCGACGGTCGATCTGGTCGGCCACATCGTGGTAAATGACAATGGGGCCGGCGATGAGCTGGGGAAAGAAGGAGATGTACAGCAGCAGCTTGCCCGGATTCCGGGTGCCCCATTCCGGGTGGCGGTACACATCGATGACGTAACTCATCCCCTGGAAGGTGTAAAAGGAGATGCCGATGGGCAGCACAATGCCGGTGAGGGCCAATTCCGCTCCGGACAGGCTGTTAAAGGTGGAGATGATGAAGTCCACATACTTGAACACGCCCAGAAGGGAGAGATTGGCCGCCGCCGCCAGGCCCGCAGCCAGGCGGCGGTGGCGCTCCCCGGATTGAAGCCACAGTCCAAAGAGATAGTTGATCAGCACGCTGATGAGCAGCAACACCAGGTAGGGCAGCTGTCCAAAGGAGAAAAACACCAGGCTGGCCAGGGTGAGCCAGGCGTTGCGCAGGGGCAGCCCCGGCAGAATCCGGTACCCCAGATAGGTCACCGGCAGAAAGACAAACAGGAAAATAGGCGAACTGAATACCATGTTTCTATCGTGTCCTCAGGCGGCCGGTCAACGGATGTAGGTGAATCGGGCCTGACTGGGCAGCATCTTGAACAGGTTATAGCCTGTGCGCCCATAGTCGTGGAGATACCGCCACTCCAGCTGGGGGTCAAACATATAGGTGGTGCCGTCCAGGTTGATCTCTACCCAGCCGTGGGGGCTGTTGCTGGCGCCCAGACCGCCCACCACGGTGTAGGCCGGCAGGCCCAGCTCCCGGGCCAGCAGGCAGTAGGTAGCGGAGAAGCTGTAACAGTTCCCCCGGCGCAGGTTCAGGAACTCCTCGGCGTAGGCAGGCTCCCAGCCGGTCTCCCCCTTGGACACCAGATCCCGCTTCAGATAGGAGAAGTTATCCCGCACGTAATTGTAGAGGGCCCGGAGCTTCTGGTCCCGGGTCATGGAGCTGTTGGTATAAGTCTCCACGATGTTGTTCAGCTTGGTATCCAGGGAGGCGGAGCCGGTGGTGTACCGCCCCTGGGCGTCGTATGTAAAGCCGTCCACCGTGGTATTGCGCAGGAACATGCCGTTCTGCACCCGATAGAGCCGGCCGTTGATGCGGTAGTAGCCGTCGGACAGGGCGCTGCGCTCGGCAGTCACCTGGGTCCAGGTCTCCCGCCCCGTGCTGTCGCCATAGGCGTGGGAGATGGTGGCCTCCATGATCTCCCCGTAGGCCCAGTAGTTGGTGGGCACATCGGGGAACAGGCGGACGTTGGGGTTGCTGGCAATGGCCGAGGTGTCCGGCTCCCGGTGGAGCAGGTTGTTAAACACCACCGTAGCCTGGGCCCGGGTGAGGGCGGCGTCCGGATGGAAGGTGCCGTCGGCATAGCCGCTGAACAGCCCCTCCGCCGCGGTGGCGCCGATGGCCTCATAGAACCGGTTTCCAGTGGGCACATCCACAAAGGACTCCAGATCCCCGGTCCCGGAGATAAAGTGGCTGAGCATCAGGGCAAACTCCCCCCGGGAGATGGCGGCGTTGGGCCGGAAGGCGGAACCCGCCTCGCAGTCCAGAATGCCCATGGCCCCAAGAGACTCGACCGCCTCGGCGTACCACATGTCGTCGGACACGTCCGTAAAGGACACCCGGGCCTCCGGCTCCTCCGCCAGCAGGCCGTAGAGCACCTGCGCCACCTCAGCCCGGGTCATGTACTGGCCGGGGTGGAACAGGCCGTCGCTGGAGCCGTCCATATACTTGCTGTGGTCCCAGGTATTCAGGGTGATAGCCTCATAGGCGGTGAAGGTCTGGTCCCCCCAGATCTGGGTGGAGGCCGGGTCCACCACCGCTCCGCTTCCGCTCACCCAGCCCATATAGCCCTCGGGCAGGGCGGGGACCTCCTTGGGGGTCTCTCCCAGCGTCACCTCTTCGGTGGTGGTCACACCGTTCACCCGATAGGTGACCTGGCACTCCCCGGAGGCGTATACCGCGTACAGGGTGGTATCCTCTCCCAGGGTGATGATGCTCCCCGGCTCATATTCCGGGAGGGAATCCGTCAAACTGGTGGACCAGCCCACAAATCGAAGCGTCTCACCATCGATCCGTACCGTCAGCTGAGCCGAAGGCAGGGTCAGGCCCTCCCCCTTTTGAGCGGCCATGCTGTCTGGAAGAGTTCCGGAGCCGCCGTTGGCGTCAAACCGGACCCAGACCCGGCCGTCCTCCTGGACATAGGCGCTGCTCTGGACATCCAGAGCCGCTTCCGCCGCCTGAGCGGGCAGAGTGCTGCACCCGCACAGCAGCAGGGACAGGGCCAATGAGGTCCCCATTCGTGCTTGTCTCTTCATAAACACACACTCTCCTCAAATCTGCAAAAGTAGGCATTTTTTCAAGATCTCACACAACACACACCTGCCCCGTCGAATTGGGCCGAAAAGGGGCAAAGCTTGTATAAATTATACACTCATTTAAAAAATTGTCAATTTCATTTCTTTTTGAATCGTATAAAGCGTTTTTACTTGTCAAGCATGGATTCTGTTCTCTTTTCTCTCTGTTTTTTTCAGAATCTCCCGCTCTCATTTGGAAAAAATACCCGTTTGCAGCGGCCTGTTGCCCGAATTTTTCCCCGCTCATCACCTCCTTCCCAGACGTTCGCTCCGCGTCTCCCTCCCCGGCTTCCCATCGACACCCTCCTGCGGAGGCTGGTTAGGGCGCCGGACTATCCCGCAATCCCTCCGTTTTCTCCCGGTTCCGCTGCTCGATCATCTTGTGGAGGCACGCCAAGGCGTCGGACAGACCGCCGATCTCATCAATCAGCCCCAGCTCCACCGCCTCCTGCTCCCCATGGGACAGGTCCCATGGGGGCCCCTTTTCTTTTTATTCAGACGGCGGAAGTAAATTCCGCCGTCTGCAAGGTTTTGTCTCCGACAAAACGCTTGTACGGCGCTTCCGCGCCGCCCCATCTGCGATGGGGCCCCTACGGCGAGGCGGCGGCGCTCTTCCGCTGCTTGATCATCTTGTGGAGACATGTCAGGGCGTCGGACAAACCGCCGATCTCATCAATCAAGCCCAGCTCCACCGCCTCCTCGCCGTAGATGACGCTGCCCACGTCGGCGGCCAGTTCCCCGGTCTGGAGCATCAGCTTTGTAAAGTCTTCTCGCTTTATTCCGCTGTTGGCTGTTACAAATTGGGTGATCCGCTCCTGGATGCGCTCGAAGTAATAGAAGGTCTGGGGCACCCCGATGACCAGGCCGTTGAGCCGCACCGGGTGGATGGTCATGGCCGCCGAGGGGGCGATGAAGGACCGCCTGGCGGACACCGCCAGAGGCACCCCGATGGAGTGCCCGCCCCCCAGCACCAGGGAGACGGTGGGCTTGGACATGCTGGCGATGAGCTCCGCAATGCCCAGCCCTGCCTCAATGTCGCCCCCCACCGTGTTCAGCAGCACCAGCAGGCCGTCGATCTCGTCGCTCTCCTCCACCAGGGCCAGCAGGGGCATGACATGCTCATACTTGGTGCTCTTGCTGGTGGGGGGCAGCACCTGGTGCCCCTCGATCTGTCCCACGATGGTGAGCACATGGATGGTCCCCCGCTTGGACTGGATGAGGGACGAGCCGAACTCCAAGATGGACTGGCTCTCAGTATTTTCCCCTCTTGGCTCCAGGGTGTGCTGTTCTTCCATGCTATGCGCCTCCTTCTGTTCCGATACGCTTTAGCATGACCCGAACCGGCGGCTCCTATCCCCCTCTCAGGCCCAGCTGCGCCGCTCTACTTTTGGTAGGTTGCCATTTTTCAGGGGATGCGCTATGATAGCAGGGAATGAAAGGAGCGATTTCCTTGGACAACATCCAGTTCGGCCGCTTTGTGGCCCAGCTCCGCAAGGAACAGAATCTCACCCAAAAGGAGCTGGCGGAGCGGCTCCACGTCACCGACAAGGCGGTCAGCAAGTGGGAGACTGGAAAGGGGTTTCCAGACCTGAAGCTGCTGGACCCCCTGGCCCAGGCTTTGAACGTCTCCCTGGTGGAACTCCTCCAGGGGGAGCGCACCCCCTCCCCTACCCTCACCAAGGAGGAGGCGGGGCAGGCGGCAGTCCAGGCCATGGAGCAGTCCCAGAAAAACACCGCCCGGCGGTATCTGAAGCTGTTCCGGTGGCTGCTCACAGGGATCGGAATCTGGTGTCTGCTCTCCTGCCTGCCCTGGGGATTTGTCTCTCTGGTCCTGTTTCTGAATTCCCCCGGCGTAGGGATTATCGGAAGCTCCGACGGCCCTACCTCCATTATCGTGTCCGATACCCTGGGCTCCTCCCTTCCGCCCCAGTTTTATTTCCTAGTGCAGGTGGCCGCTCTGATTCTATGCGTGGTAATGGCCGTCCGAGTGCGGCGGCTGGAAAGGAAATTAAAATGAAAAAATATTTGCTTTTATCCGTCTTGGTCCTCCTGTTTCTCACCGGGTGCGGGGCCTCCGCATCCGGCATCCCGGAGGGGCTGGACTGGCGGGCCCAGTCGCTCCAGAGCGGGGAGAATGGGGCAATTCTGGCCGCCTACGACCAGCAGGATGTCCCGCCCCTGGATGTGACCGCCCAGGTGGAGGACAATGTGGTCACCCTCACCGACCACACCGCCGGGGAGACGTACACCGGCACTCTCTCCCCCGCCCAGGATGCGGCCCCCAACGCCCAGATCTACACCCTGGTGTTTCCGGACCAGCCGGAGGGTTATGGGGTGTATGGGGTCACGGAATACGCCGATGGGAGCCGGGACGCCACCCTGTATCTGACCATCAACGCACAGACCCTGTGTCTCACCGCCCCTCTGAGCGAAACATAAGAAACAAAAAGAGATGAAAAGTGAATTCACTTTTCATCTCTTTTTGCGTTATCTCAGAACCTCCAGTAGAAAATCCAGATCAGGGGCCCCACAGCCAGGACGGCTGTCAGAGAGATCAGCGCCCAGCGCCACCCTGCCCGGGAGCGCAGCGCCATCCCGCGCCGGACCAGGACATCTCCCACCGCGCCGCACACCAGCCCAACCAGAAACATTCCGGCCCAGATCATCCACCCCTGGATATCCCCGCCGGGACCCGCCGCTGATGGATCGTCTCCAAACCATCCTCCCAGCAGGATTCCAAGTCCAAAGGCCAGGAAGGAGGTCCAGACCGTCCACCGCAGTCCCAGCAGAGCCAGCAGCACGGCAAGCCCCGCGCACCATCCATACACCGGCACCGGAACCTGGAAGGGAACATTCACCAGCACCCCGAATACAAAGCGCCATTCCAGCATCCAATCCGGAAGCGTGCGGAACTCCCACGCCGTTATCCCCAGTATAAAGAGGAGCAGGTAGGCCCCTGCCACTGACAGGGCGCTCTGCAAGCAGGTTCTGATGGACCGGCCCAGCCCAGTTTGATCGGGTCCGCAGGCTGCGGCGGGCTCCCCGGCCAGCTCCTCCAGACCCACTTGCAGGACTTGTGCCAGCTTTCTCAAATTTTCTGTGCTGGGAGCGCTCTGTCCCGCCTCCCACTTGGCCACCGCCTGACGGCTCACCCCCACCTGCTCGGCCACCTGTTCCTGTGACAGGCCGGCCCGCCTGCGGAGGGCTTTGATGCGTTCCCCCAGTGACATGCTGCCCACCTCCCGTTCTGGGTGCAGTATACCACAAACCGACGAGGCAACACAATCAACCCGGGGGCAACTATGGGTTGCATGTCCTCAGATCCAATACAGCAGCACCAAAAAGCCCAGGTTCAGGAGGGTGAACAGGATCAAATACCGCTTTCTCAGACTGGGGTACTGTCCCGCCACCTGCTTGTAGGAGATCAGGCTGGCCATGGAGGCGATCAGGGTCCCCAGGCCCCCCACGTTCACCCCCACGATCAGCTCCCGCAGGTCGCTGCTGTACCCGGACAGGAGCATGGCGGCGGGCACGTTGCTGATGACCTGGCTGACCAGCACCCCGATGAGCCGGTCCCGGCCGGCCATAGCCCCGCCGATCCAGGTCTGGAGCGCATCCAGCTGCTTCAAATTGCCCACAAAGATAAAAAAGAACACAAAGGTGAGGATCAGGGAGTAATCGATGCGGACAAACAGTCCCCGGTTCCGCCACAGCAGCAGAAGCCCCACCACCGCCAGCAGTGCCGGGTGGGGCAGGAAGCCCGCCACCGTGAGCACGCACAGCAGAAAGAGGACCAGATAAAAGGCGATGTTTCCCCGGCGCAGAGGGGCGGTCTCCCCCATGCGGATGGACAGCTGGCGGTGGCGGTATCCAAAGAGCACGCACACCCCCAGCAGCAGAGCCGCCCCCGCGGCGTAGGGGCCGGTGAGGAGCAGAAACTCCGGCAGGCTCAGTCCGGACAGAGCGAATAAGTACAGGTTCTGGGGATTGCCGATGGGGGTAAACATGCTGCCCAGATTGGCGGCAATGGTCATCAGCGTGACGGTATAGCACAGCTTCCGGCGCAGGGAGGCCATCCGCAGCATCATCACCCCCAGGGGGACGAAGGTAATGAGGGACACGTCGTTGGTGATAAACATGCTGCTGAAAAAGCAGAGAAAGATCAGGGTGGCCGCCATTCCCCGCATGGTCCCCACCCGGGAGAGCACCTTGGCGGCGATGTACTGGAGGAAATTCTCCTCCCGCAGCCCCTCCACCAACAGCATCAGGCAGAAGAGCACAATGAGGGTATTGAAGTCAATATACCCCACATAGGCCGGACTGGGCGGCGCAATGAGACAGGACAGCACCGCCAGCACCAGCGAGACCGTCAGCACCACATCCCGGCGGAACAGATCCAGAATTCGTTTCCCCACAGTGTTTTCCTCCCCGCAGTGAGGGGCTGCGCCCTGGCGGCCCCTCCCGGATTTTATTGCAATGGCTCAATTTGATAGGACTGTAAGCTCCTGTGACACCCATTTTTCTCATAAAACCTCTCCAGCCCCGGCTGAGCGCCGAAGTAGAGCAAGGTGGGGGTGTGCTCCCGGGCCAGCCGGAGCAGACGGCTTCCGATTCCCCGCCCCTGATACCCGGGCAGCACCAGCAGCTCGGTGATAGTCCCGAAGAAATACCCATCGGTGAGAATCCGCAGACAGCCCACCAGGGTCTCTCCCTCATAGGCCGTGATGTTGAGCGTCTTCTCCAGGGCGTCCTGGGTCTTTTGGGGGTCATACTCCCCCGGCCAGACCTGATTGACAAAGGCGAGGAATTTCTCCGCCTCCAGGGTTTGGTCGTCCATCCGGTACTCCATCGGTTCCGCCTTCCTTTCCGGGAACGGGAAATCAGGCAGAGCGCTCCGCTTCCGGGGTCTCTGCCTGATTTCTGGATTATCTCGCCTCGTAAATGGCCTTCATGCCCTTAAAGGTCATATAGCAGTCCAGCTTGCCCACCGTCTCGAAGGGGGAGTGCATGGAGAGCACGGGCACCCCCGCGTCCAGGGTGTCGATATTCCGCTCGGCCATGAACATGGCCACGGTGCCGCCGCCGCCGGCATCCACCTTGCCCAGCTCGGCCATCTGCCAGATCACGCCGTTTTCATCCAGCACCTTCCGCACATAGGCCACCAGCTCGGCGGAGGCGTCGGAGGCCCCGGACTTGCCCCGGGAGCCGGTGTACTTGCACAGGCCCACGCCGCCGTTTACCAGGGCGCTGTTGCGCTTCTCGTACACGTCGGCAAAGTTGGGGTCGTAGGCCGCCGTCACGTCGGCGGACAGACAGAAGGATCTTTCGTAGCACACCCGCAGGGGGACGTTCCGGCTCTCGCACAGGTCTTCCATAAAGGTGTCGAAGGCGGCGGACTTCATGCCGGTGACCCCCTCGGAGCCGATCTCCTCCTTGTCGGCCAGCATACAAACGGCGGTGCGCTCCGGGGTGTCCAGCTGCAGCAGGGCGGCAAAGCAGGCGTAGGCGCACACCCGGTCGTCGTGGCCATAGGCCCCAATGAGAGAGCGGTCAAAGCCGATGTCGCTGGCGTTGAAGGCGGGTACCGCGGACAGCTCGGCGGAAATAAAATCCTCCTCCACAATGCCGTACTTCCGGTTCAGCAGTTCCAGAACGGACAGCTTCACCCGGTCCTTGCCCTCGTCGTCCAGCAGGGGGCGGCTGCCCACCAGGATATTCAGGCTCTCGGCGGGGATGGCCTCCCCCAGGGGTTTTCTCGACTGCTCCACCCCCAGGTGGGGCAGCAGGTCGTCGATGGTAAACAGGGGGTCCCCCTCCCCGTTGCCGATGGACACCCGAACCACCTGGCCGTTTTTCAGGGCCACCACCCCGTGGAGCTCCAGGGGGATGGTCACCCACTGGTACTTGCGCAGGCCGCCGTAGTAGTGGGTCTTCAAAAAGGCCAGATCGTCCGCCTCATAGAGGGGGTTCTGCTTCAAATCCAGGCGGGGGGAGTCGATGTGGGCGGCCCCAATGTTCACGCCCTCCTCCAGGCCCTTCCGGCCCATCACCGCCAGCATGACGGACTTGCCCCGGTTCACCCGGTACACCTTGTCCCCGGCCTTCAGGTCCATGCCCCGCTTGTACTCCCGGAAGCCGGCGGCCTCCGCCAGGGCCACGGCCCGGTCCACGCACTCCCGCTCGGTCTTGCCCGCGTCCAAAAACTGCTTGTAGCCGGTGCAGTAGGCCTCCATGGCCTCCAGTTCCTCCCGGTTCACCCGGTCATAGCCGTTCTTCTTGTCATAGCACAGGGCCTCCCGCAGCTGGTCGCCCCGGCTTTTTTCCTTGTCCTTCATGGTTCAGACCTCCTTGTCCGCAAATAGTTTCTCCAACAGTGCCCGCACCCGGGCTCCAAATTCCTCCGGGCCGGCACAGTCGTTCCAAAGGGTGTAGTCGCACCCCTTTATAAAGTAATCGTCCGGCTTCTGGGCCCGCACCCGGGCCCAGGCATAGTCCTCTGAAATGCCCTCCCGGGCCATGATGCGACGCACCCGCACCTTCGGGGGCGCGATCACCGCGACGGTGGCGTGACAGAGCTCCTTCAGGCCGCTTTCCAGCAGGGCGATGGCGTCGATGGCCGCCAGGGGTCTCCCCTCGCGCTCGCATCCGTCTACCAGCTCCCGGGTTTTCGCCACCGTGGCCCTCTGGGCCACCGTGTTGAGGAGCTCCAGCTTCTCGGGATCGCCGAAGACGATGGCCCCCAGCTTCTTCCGGTCGATGGTTCCGTCCTCCCCCCGCAGGGGGCCGAACAGCTCCTCCAGTTTGCTCTGTAAAGCAATGTCGCTTTCCAGTAATTCATGGTACACCGCGTCGCAGTCGATGACCGCGCCGCCCAGCTTCTCCACCTCGTTGAGGGCCGTGGTCTTCCCCGCCCCGGTGGGGCCGGTGATGCCGATGATTTTCGTAATGCTCACCTCACTACGCAACATGAAACCGCATCCGCATACGCTTTTGGCGCAGGGCAAGTAGGCATGCTACATTTACCAAGCACCGGACCAGGCCCAACAGCGCCGCTAGAGTAGCTATCTGAAACAGTCCGCCAAAAATCCATAGAATCTCCAGCACCAGAAGCAGCTGGGTCACCAGCCACATCCCCGGAGTTTTTCGCCAAATTCCAGCCACCAGAGCCAGCAAAGCCAGGGGAATCCCTGTACGGCTAAAGGCCGCCGCCAGAAAGAGAAGCCAGACTGCGGCGTTGATTCCGAACCCCAGTACCAGCATCCAATACCAGTCGGCGAGTTCGGCGCGCTTCATATCTGGTTGATGGGATTCCGGTACGGACGAAGACTCCGCTCCCACCAGTCGGTCTAGACTTACCCCGTACAGTTTAGCCAGAGCCTTCAAGCTCTCCACCCCTGGCTCCGCCTGGCCGTTCTCCCATTTGGAAATCGTCTGGCGGGCTACGAACAGGGTCTGGGCCACCTGCTCCTGGGAAAGGCCCTTTTCTCTGCGCAGGAGCCGCAAATTTTCACCCAAGGTCATCTTGCTCACCTCATCTCCATGGTAAGGGAAGCCACGTATCTTGTAAAGCACTTCCCGCGCAACGTGAGGTTGCGCCCCTTGGAGCTCAGGCGTTTGCGGGAATCTTACTTTTTGTTCAGCCAAGCCAGGCCCTCGGCCTCGGTCTCCCAGAAGCTCACCTGGTTGCTCCGGTTGCAGGTGAAGATGATATCCCGCATGGAGGACTGGTAGCAGTCGTACAGGTCGCCCACGATGGCCAGACGCATCTTCTCGTCCACAAAGGCCTTGAGCACCTGGGTCACCACGCCGGTGGACAGGTCGAACATCTCGGGCACAAAGGCATTGCGCTCCAGGAGCATGTTGTTCCGCCCCGTCTGGAATCGGACGGTGTGAATCACGTCCAGGGCGTCCTTGCTGTCGGCGATTGGGCGGGCAGGCCGGACAATGGCCACGTTTTCCTTGATCTCAATGTTTACCATAGTATTCTACACTCATTTCTTTTGGATTTGAAGTTGTTTGTTTTGAAATTGCGAGGGGGAGGTTCCGCCGCTGCGGCGGGGCACGGCGGGCGGCCCAGTGTGCCGCCCCTACAAAGGGGAACGAAGCCTGATTTCGAACTCGGTACGGGAGACCGTAAGGGTCGCCCCTACATCCACTTGTCTGAACCCTGGCGGGCGGGTGAGGACACCCGCCCCTACGGCTTGTAGAGAAGCCGTCCCTTCTTTCGTAGGGGCCGGACACTGGCCGGCCCGCAGATGTACGCGGCGCGTCCAGGAGGCCGCGCCCTACAGCCCAGCACCAGCATCACCTGCTCGGCAAAGCCAGGCGCAGCTGTGAGACCGCACCGGTTTCAATTTTCTGCCACGCCAGGCCCCAGTGGGCCGGATTGAATGAGAAAAGTCACTCAGATTTTGCGCGCCGGAAATTTTGCAAAATCCGGCAGGTACGCGTCCCCCGTAATGGGGGTCCTAGGGGACGGGCGACATGGAGGCAGGGACGGCGCAGCCGTTTCTGCCGATTGCGCCCGCCCCCTGGCGGCTCTTTGGTGACTTTCTGGCCGTCCAGAAAGTCACTCGCCGCCGCAGCGGCGAAACTCCCCTGCAAAAAGGAAACAAAACTCAAACACGCACGATATGAAACCCCGCCGCCTTATTGAGACGGTTGGCGATGGCCAGCCCCAGCCCGGAGGGGTCCGGGCACTGGGCCCAGATGGCCTTCACGGGGGTGTGGTCGAAGGCCCGCAGGGCGTCGAAGATGTGCCGGGCCTGCTCCCCCTTGTCGGCGGCGGGCCCCAGCTTCTCCACATAGTGTGCCCCAAAGAGGGGCGCAAACTCGTCAAAGCAGATGATCCCGTCCTCCGGTTGGGCGTGGGCCTGGATGTACGCGGCGCTCTGGGCCGGCTCCCCGGCTACCACCGTCACCGGGGCCTTGGGGGCGTAGTGGCGGTACTTCATGCCGGGGGCCTTGGGCTTCTCCCCCGCCCCCATGAGCCGGGTCACCGCCGGGTCCACCTCCACCGTCCCCAGGACGGCCTGGAGCTGCTCCAGGGTGATTCCCCCCGGCCGCAGGAGCCGGGGCGGCGTACAGGTCAGGTCGATGATGGTGGACTCCACCCCCACGGTGCAGGGGCCGCCGTCTACGATGGCGTCGATCTTCCCGTCCATGTCCTCCCACATGTGGGCGGCGGTGGTGGGGCTGGGCCGTCCGGAGGTGTTCCCGGAGGGGGCCGCCACCGGCACGTCCGCCGCCTCTAAAATGGCATGGCACACCGGATGGGAGGGGCATCGCATACCCACCGTGTCCAGCCCCGCCGTCACCACGTCGGGGACGATGGGCTTCCGCCGCAAAATCATGGTGAGGGGTCCCGGCCAGCAGGCCTCCGCCAAAGCGTAGGCGTTGTCCGGAATTTCCTGACAGTACCGCTCCAGGTGGTCCGCCGAGGGGATGTGCAGGATCAGCGGGTTGTCCTGGGGGCGGCCTTTGGCCTCAAAGATACGCTCCACCGCGTCCGGGTCCAAACCGTTGGCCCCCAGGCCGTACACCGTCTCGGTGGGGATGCCCACCAGACCGCCCTCCCGGAGGATTTGGGCCGCCTGGTCCGCCTCTCCGGCGGTCAGGTCCCGGGTCTCCAGTCTGGGCCGCTCTTCCCGGCGGACAGAGAACACGATGTGGGGCATGTCCATCCCGTAGTAGTGCTTCACAAAGGAGCCCCGCTCCCGCATCCCATTGCGCCGTGCCACCTTCTGGGAGGCCAGGTTGTTGTCCCGGATGATGGAGTACACCTCCCCGAAGCCCAGACGGTCCATGGCATAGTCCCGGCAGGCCCGGGCCGCCTCGGCGGCGTAACCCTTGTGCCAGGCGGTCTTTTCCAGCAGGTAGCCCACCTCGGGCACCCGCGTTCTGTCTCCCAGCTCCTGCCAGGTGATGCCGCACTGACCCACCATCTCCCCGGAGTTCTTCTCCACCACCGCCCAAAGGCCGAAGCCGTCGGTCCGGTAGCGCTCCTGCTGGCGGCGGAGCCAGTCCCAGGCCTCCTGGTCTGAGAAGGCGTGCTCATAGGCGTACATGACCTCCCCGTCCTGGAGCATCCGGCACAGGGCGGGAAAATCCCCGTCGGTCATCTCCCGCAGCGCCAGGCGGTCAGTCTCCAAGATGTTCTCAGACATCTCCCAGCACCACCTTTATCAGCTCCGCCGGGGTCTCGGCCAGATAGTCGGCCCCCTCGGCCTCCAGCTCCTGCCGGGAGCGGAAGCCCCACAGCACACCGCAGCTGGTCAAATTTCCGTTCTTGGCCGTGCGGATGTCCACGTTGCTGTCCCCCACAAAGAGGGTCTCCTCCGGCTTGGCCCCCATCCGCTCCATCAGCTTATAGAGGAGGGTGGGGTCCGGCTTGGTGGGGACGCCGGAGAGGGCCCCCTGCACCAGGGGAAAAACCCCGGGGTAGTAGTGTTCCACCACCGGCCCGGCCATCTCGTCGGCCTTGTTGGACAGCACCGCAATGGACACCCCCGCCTCCTTCAGCCGCAGGGCGGCCTCGTTCATGCCGGGGTATGGGGCGGTCTTGTCCTCCTTGTGGACGCCGTACCAGTCCATGAACTCCCCAAAGGCCTGGTCCAGGGTGGCCTGGTCCGTCCCAGCCGGGGCGAAGCGCTCCACCAGCTTGGGGATGCCGTTGCCAACCATGTGCTTGTACTCCTCCACGGAGTGGGCGGGCCAGCCGTGGAGTTCACACACGTGGTTCCCCGTGTCCGCCAGGTCGTCGATGGTGTTCAGCAAGGTGCCGTCCAGATCAAAAATCACATAGGAATACATGGGAGAAAACCTCACTCGTAAATGCCGATCTCCATGCCGCCGATCTCGATGGCGGTCTCCTTAGAAAAGCCCGAGCGCTGGAGGTAGCTCTTCACTGCAATCTGGGCGTACTTGGGGTTGATTCGCTCGTCCTCCAGGTCCAGGTCAATGCGCCCGGCGGTGCCGCCGCACACGGCCCCGTGCTCGTCCAGCACCTCGTTGAGCTCGCCCACGATGTCGGCCAGCTCCTTGCCCTGGGGCAGTTCTGTATAGTGAATATAAAGGTCCATAATTTCGCTCCAATCCTTTCAATTGACAATTGACAATGGACAATTGACAGTTTTTCTGTGTCGATAGTCTGACGATTGCTTATAAACTGGTCCAAATCAGACCGGAACAATGCAGACTTACTGGGTTTGTTCCGACTTGAGCCGCTCCGCCTGGTCGGCGGTGACCAGAGCATCGATGACCTCGTCCAGACCGCCGTCCATGATACTCTCAATTTTGTACAGCGTCAAGCCGATACGGTGGTCCGTCACCCGGCCCTGGGGGAAGTTATAGGTGCGGATGCGCTCGTTGCGCATGCCGGTGCCCACCTGGCTGCGCCGCTCGGCGGTGAACTCTCCGGCAATTTTCTCCTGCTCCGCTTCGTACAGCCGTGAGGCCAGAATGCGCATGGCCTTGTCCCGGTTCTGGAACTGGCTGCGCTCCTGCTGGCACTCCACCACCATGCCGGTGGGCTTGTGAATGAGCCGCACCGCCGACGAGGTCTTGTTCACGTGCTGGCCTCCGGCTCCCGAGGCGCGGAACACCTGCATCTCCACGTCCGCCGGGTTGAGCTGCACGTCCACCTCCTCCATCTCGGGCAGCACCGCCACGGTGGCGGTGGAGGTGTGGACCCGGCCGCCCGATTCGGTCTCGGGCACCCGCTGGACCCGGTGGACCCCGCTCTCAAACTTCAGGCGGGAGTAGACCCCGTCCCCCTCAATAGTAAAGGAAATTTCCTTCACGCCGCCCAGCTCCGTCTCGTTGACGCTGTTGATCTCGGTCTTCCAGCGGCGGGCCTCGGCGTACATGGAGTACATGCGGTACAGGGAGTGGGCGAACAGGGCGGCCTCCTCGCCCCCCACCCCGGCCCGGATCTCCATGATGACGTTTTTCCCGTCGTTGGGGTCCTTGGGGAGGAGCAGAATCTGCAGCTCCTGCTCCAGCCGCTCCAGGTCGGCCTTGGCCTGGTGGAACTCCTCCTGGGCCAGCTCTTTCATCTCCGGGTCGGACAGGAGGGCCTCGGATTCCTCCTTCTGCGCCTGGGCCCGCAGGTACTGCCGGTAGGTCTCCACCACCGGGGCGAGCTCGTTCTGCTCCTTGTTCAGCTTGGCCACCTGGGCGGGATCGTCGTAGGTCTCCGGAGCGGCCAGGCGGGCCTCGATTTGACTGTATTTGGCCTCAATGGCCGCCAGCTTGTCCAGCATAGGCTTGTTCCTTTCCTTTGATTCTTTGCGGGGGATTTCGCCGCCATCTCCGCGCTAAGAGCCGCCCTGCGGGCGGTTACGCTCCGAAACGCGCCTGCGGGCGCAGTGCGGGCGGCGAGTGACTTTCCCAACGATGGGAAAGTCACCAATGGCCCAGGCCACCCTCTCTTGCCCCTTGGGGGCAATTCACCTTGAGGATCGCCGGGGGACGGCTCAGGATGAGCGCTCCGCGCTCATATTCGCCTTACCCCCGGTCCCCCATTACGTGGGTTACCCCTTTAGATGGGCAAAAAATTTCCGGCGCGCAAAATCTGAGTGGCTGGTCTAACATTTCTGCCGGGCCACTGGGCCCTGGGGTTGCAAAAATTACAGGTTTTGCGGCTCTATTTCCGCGCCTCAGTTTGCCGAACCAACGTTCCCGGCGCATATTGACGGCGGGCGCATGATATGCGCCCCTACTGGTTTCCGGTGGACTGTAGGGGCGGCTATCAGCCGCCCGAAAGCCTTCTCCCTTCTAGGAAGAAGGTGCCGAGCGTATGCGAGGCTGATGAGGGTGGGGCAGGAATGGCAAAAGCCCCTCAGCGGGCCGGCCAGTGTCCGGCCCCTACGAAAGGGCAGGAGACCTATGCATACGCCGTAGGGGCGGCACACTGGGCCGCCCGCCGTACCCCGCCGCACAGCTTGAGCCCCGCCACAACAAAGGCGCTTTCAAAAAGGGGAGTGCCAGGTTCTCGACCACTGCCCGGCCAGCGGCAGCGAAAGACGAGGGAAAAGCAGTCAGCTGAGCCACCCGCGCCTTTGCGTTAATCGAAAAGCTCGCCTAATTGGTGCCCCCGTAAAAATGGGGTCCGGGGTAAGCGGTCCTATGGGCACGAAGTGCCCGTCGGCCGCGTCCCCGGCGATCCTTTGGGTCCTTTCCCATCGTTGGGAAAGGACCTCGCCGCCGAAGCGGCGAAACATCCTCGCAACAGTCAAAGAAACTCTATCATCGCCCCCTCATCCGGCCCCTTCGGGGCCACCTTCCCCCCAGGGGGAAGGCTTAGAAAAAGGGGGCGGCGAAACTCCCCTACAAACGAAAACCACTCACCGATCCAGGAAGAAGGACTTGACCAGCGCCAGCGGCTCCCGGATGTACATTTGAATCCTGGACGGGATGTGTGAGGTGGGGGCGGCCAGGGTGGACACCTCCCCATATCCAAACCGCTCCGCCAGCATCCGGGCCCGGGTGAGGTGGAAGCCGTTGGAGACTACCAGCACGTCGGTCTCCCCCACGTCGATCCCCTCATCCGCTAACAGCTCTTTGCTGTAAAGGAAATTCTCTTTCGTGTTGTGGGACTGGTCCTCCAGGAGAATCTGGTCCTCCGGCACGCCGCCGTCCATCAGATAGTCGGCCATACACCGGGCCTCGGAGGTCGGCTCGTTGCTCCCCTGGCCCCCGGAGGTGACGATGGTGATGTCCTGGTGTTCCTCCCAGTAGTCCAGGGCGGTGTCCAGCCGGTCCTGAAGCAGAATGGAGGGGTGCCCCTCCGGCATTACACGGCAGCCCAAAATGACCATCACCTGGGGGTCGTCCTGGATGTGGTCGTAGGAGCCGTACATCACTGCGCCGAACAGCCCGGCAAACACCAAAATTCCGGCCAGCACCAGGGCGGCCAGGGCCTTCCACCAGGTGATGCGGCGCTTGCCCCGATAGGCATAGGGACGTTTTCTCTGTAATTTCATCGGCTCATCCCTCCGCGGCCTGGGGCCTTGTTCAGCCCCGGGCCTCCTCCAGCTGGGCGGACAGGTTCTCCCAGGTGCCGTACAGCTTCAAAATTTCCTCCTCCAGGGCCTCCCGCTGCTCATACAGCTCCTGGAGTTTTAAATAGTCGGCGGCGGCCTCCTGGATCTGCTGTTCCAAGTCGTACATCTGCTCCTCCGCCTTGGCCACCGCCCGCTCGGCGGCTGTCACCTCTTTCTCCAGGTTCTTGGTGCCGCCGGGGCGCTTGGGCTTCTCCTTCTTCTCCTTGGGCTCCGGGGCCTTCTCCACAGAGACCTGCACGTCGGAGGCGGACTTGCCCGCCGCACCCCGGGCCCGGGCCGCCTGGTACTCCTGATAATTTCCCCGGAAATCGGTGATGTGCCCGTCCTCCAGCATCCAGATGCGGCTGGCAAAGCGGTCGATAAAATAGCGGTCGTGGGAGACAAAGAGCAGGTTGCCCTCGTACTCCTCCACGGCCTCCTCGATCCACTCCCGGCTCTGGATGTCCAGGTGGTTGGTGGGCTCGTCCAAGATCAGCAGGTTGATCTTCTCGTCCATGAGCATGCACAGCCGCAGGCGGCTCTGCTCTCCGCCGGACAGGGCGGACACGGGCTTGAACACGTCCTCCCCCCGGAACTTGAAGGCCGCCAGCCGGTTCCGGGCGGTCTGGGCGGTGCAGTCCTGCTCGTAGATGAGGGTGTCCACCAGGTTCCGCTCCGGGTGGTCGAAGTGGACGTGCTGGGGCAGGTAACCCACCTTTACAGTCGGCCCCATGCGGACCTTTCCGGCGTCCGGCTCCTCCTCCCCCAGAAGAATTTTCAGCAGGGTGGTCTTGCCGCTGCCGTTGTCCCCCAGCAGGGCGATGCGCTCGCCCCCCGCCACTTCCAGACCCAGGTTGGAGAACAGCGTCCGGTCCCCGAAGGACTTGGTCAGCCCCTTGATGGTGAGCACCTCGTCCCCCCGGAACTCCCGCTCCCCGAAGCGGACCTCCATCTTCCGCTCCTTGGTGGGGCGGTCGGTGGTGCGCATGCGCTCGATGCGCTTCTCCATGGACTTGACCCGCTTGAAGGTCTTGTCCATGCCGGAGTAGGCCCAGATGCGCATCTGCTCGGCGGCCTTCTCCAGCTGCTCGATCTTGGCCTGCTCCTTCTCATACTGGCGGAGTTTCTCCTCGTACCGGCGCTCCTTCTCCACCACGTAGAAGCTGTAGTTGCCGGAGTAGAACTCCGCCTTTCCGCCCTGGATCTCCACGATGCGGTTTACCACCTTGTCCAGAAAGTACCGGTCATGGGAGACGGTGAGCACCGTCCCCTTGAACTTGTCCAGGTACTCCTCCAGCCACTCGGTGGCCCGCAGGTCCAGGTGGTTGGTGGGCTCGTCCAGCAGGAGAATATCCGTGTCCTCCAGAATGAGCCGGGCCAGGTTCACCCGGGTCTTCTCCCCGCCGGAGAGCTTGTCGAAGAGCTGCTCCCGCATGCTCTGGGGGATGGTCAGGCCGTTGCACACCTTGTTGGTCTTGGTGTCCGTCTCATAGCCCCCGGCGGCCTCAAAGGCGGCGGTGAGCTTGTCGTACCGGGCCAGGAGGGCGGGGTCGGTCCCCTCCCCCATCTGCTCCGCCAGGGCGGCCATCTCCCGCTCCATCTCCCGCAGGGGCTCAAAGGCGGTGGCCAGCACGTCCTCCACGGTGTACCCCGCCGGGTAGACGGGGATCTGGGAGATGAGGCCCATGCGCTTGCCCGGCGCAATGACCACATCCCCCTCGTCATAGTCCATGACCCCCGTGAGAATGCGGAGCAGGGTGGTCTTGCCGCAGCCGTTGGGGCCCAGCAGACCCACCCGCTCCCCAGTGTCCACCTGGAAAGTAAGTCCGTCTAAAATTTTATGTCCAACCTCAAACTCCTTCACCAGGTTGGAAACTGAAATGTCGATCATAGTGTCCTCGTCTGATTCAGTCTTGTCTTTCCGTTCAGCCGCTCATCGCAAGGGTCAACATTGATAAGCCTTCCCCCCGGTGGGGGGAAGGTGCCCCCGAAGGGGGCGGATGAGGGGGCGGCTGCTTCTCGAACGGCCTCACCCTCATTCGTCACGGCCTTCGGCCGTGCCACCTTCCCCCTGAAAGGGGGAAGGCATTGATTTACCCTTCAGGTGTCAGCTCCACCAGCCGGGCCACCAGCTCCTCCATCTTCATGCCCCGGGAGGCCTTGACCAGGATGGTGCTGTCCGGCTTGACAATCTCAGGCAGGACGGCCTTGGCCTCCGCCTTGTCTCTGCAGTAGTAGACCTGGGGCACGCCGGTGGCCCTGGCCCCCTCGGCGATGTGCTTGGCCTCGTCCCCCACCGCCACCAGGCAGTGGATGTTCTGCTTGCCCAGGCACTCCCCCACCTCGGTGTGGAGGGCGGGCGAGTAGGGCCCCAGCTCGAACATATCCCCCAGCACGGCGGCCTTATAGCTGCTGTGGCTGTCGGAGAGCACCCGGATGGCCGCCCGCATGGACTGGGGGTTGGCGTTGTAGGTGTCGTCCAGAATGGTGATGTTCTCCCCCCGCTGCACCAGGTTCATGCGCATGCGGGTGGGTACAAAGCGGGAAATCCCCTTCTCGATCTCGTCGGCGGTGAGGCCGAAGTGCTCCCCCACCGCCGCGGCGATGAGGGTGGGGTAGATCATGTGCTCCCCCAGAGCGGGGATCTTCACCTCCCGGTCCATGGCCGGGGTGGTGAGGTGGCAGTGGATGTGGCTCACCCCGTCCCCGCCGGTGACCTGGGCCCGGTACTCCGCCCCCTCGCACTTGCCGCAGAAGACGGTCTTTACCGGAGTGTTTCCCCGGAGGGTGACCAGCATCTCGTCGTCGGCGTTGAGGATGAGCAAGCCGTTCTCCTTCCGGATGTGGGGCAGCAGCTCGCACTTGGCCTTAAAAATGTTCTCCCGGCTGCCCAGCTTTTCAATGTGGGCGTCGCCGATGTTGGTGATGACCCCCACCTCAGGCCGGACGATATCCCCCAGGTAGTCGATCTCCCCGAACTTGTCCATTCCCATCTCCAGCACCCCCATCTGGTAGGTGCGGTCCAGGCGGAGCAGAGTCAGGGGCAGGCCGATGTTGTTGTTGAAGTTGCCCTCGGTCTTCAGAACCTTGTACTTCACCCCCAGCACGGCGGCGATCATGTCCTTGGCGGTGGTCTTGCCCACGCTGCCCGTCACCCCCACGAAGGGGATGGGGAAGCGGTCCTTGTACCAGGCGGCCAGGTCCCGCAGGGCCCGCTGGGTGTCCTTTACCTTAATATAAAAGCGGTCCTCCCGATAGCTCTCCCGCTCCCGCTGGGTAAGGCAGCCCGCCGCTCCCCCCTCCAGGGCGGAGTTGATGTAGGCGTGGCCGTCAAAGCGTTCCCCTACCAGGGGGATGAACAGGGAGCCGGGGTGGATGTTCCGGCTGTCGGTGTCCACATGGGAGACCGTCTGCTCCAGACCGGCCGCCGGGCCGATGAGGGTCCCCCCCACCGCCTCCAGCAGCTCCCGCAGAGTAATGGCTTCCATGGGCCGTTACGCTCCTTCCTTCCGCACCCGGAGGGAGACCTCCACGATGGTCTCGCACAGCGCGGCGTAGTCGATGCCCACCGCCGCCGCCTCCTGGGGCACCAGGCTGGTGGGGGTCATGCCGGGCAGGGTGTTGATCTCCAAAAAGTAGGGGGTGCCGTCCTGGGTGACGATGAAGTCCGCCCGGGCGTACACCGACAGCCCGATGGCCTGGAATACCGCCTGGGCCGCCTGGCCCACCTTCTCCTCCCACTCCGGGGGGATCTCGGAGGGGCAAACCTCCTTGGCGGCGCCGGGCTGGTACTTGTTCTCATAGTCGTAAAAATCCGCCTGGGGGATGATTTCAATGGAGGGCAGGGCCTTGCCGTCCAGTACGGCCACCTGGATCTCCCGTCCCTTGATGTACTGCTCCAGGACGGTGCGGCCGCCCAGGGCCATGCTCTCCTCCAGGCCGCGGCGCAGGGCCGCCCGGTCGTGGGCGATGGTCACCCCGATGGAGGAGCCGCTGGCGATGGGCTTGACCACCGAGGGCAGAGGAGTCTGCTCCACCAGCTCCTCCAGGTTGTCCGCCGTGACGGTGACCGTCTCCCACCGGGGGGTGGTCACCAGGCCGGACACCAGGCGCTTGGTCATATCCTTATCCATGGCAATGGCGGAGGCCAGGCAGCCCGCCCCGGTGTAGGGCACGCCCAGCAGGTCCAGGGCGGCCTGGATGCGGCCGTCCTCCCCGCAGGAGCCGTGGAGGGCCAGGAACACCACGTCGGCTCCGGCGCACAGCTCCAGCACCCCGGGGCCGATGGCGGAGGGGCTCTGGTCCTTCCGGCTCCGGCGCACCTCGTTCAGGTCGGGGGCCTGGGGGCTCACCTTTTTAAACTCCTGGGGAACGGGGGCCTCATAGGGGTCCACGGCGGGGTCGCGCCCCTCCATGCCGAAAAACAGATCCACCAGGGCCGTCTGGTGCCCCTTGGACCGCAGAGCCTCGCACACCATGGCGCCGGAGGACAGGGAGACGTTGCGCTCCGGGCTCAGGCCGCCGGCCAGTACGACAATTTTCATGGTATCAACCACCTTATACCTGATTTGGTTCTTGGGAGATTGGAATTTCTTCTTCTCACAGTCTACACGCTGACCATGTATTTTATCACATTCCTTTGAAATACTCAAGACAACAGGCGCATTTTGGACCGCCTGCTTTTGGAAGAAGATCGGGCGTCCTGCCCCCCGGGCGCGCCCCTCCAAACGCAGAAACTACCAGCGGAGCAGAAGTCCGCCCCGCTGGTAGTTGTCCAAAGCAATTTACTTGGTGCCGAAGATCCGGTCGCCGGCGTCCCCCAGACCGGGGACGATGTAGCCGTGGTCGTTGAGTTTCTCGTCCACGCCGGCCACGTAGATGTCCACGTCGGGGTGGGCCTCCCGCACGGCCTTGATGCCCTCAGGGGCGGCCAGGATGTTCATGAGCTTGATGTGTTTGCAGCCGTAGTTCTTCATAAAGTGGATGGCCGCCACGGCGGAGCCGCCGGTGGCCAGCATGGGGTCCAGGACAATCACGTCCCGCTCGGCGATGTCGTTGGGCATCTTGCAGTAGTACTCCACGGGAGCCAGGGTCTCCGGGTCCCGGTATAGTCCGATGTGGCCCACCTTGGCCGAGGGGATCAGGGTCAGGATGCCCTCCACCATGCCCAGGCCGGCCCGCAGGATGGGGACGATGGCCAGCTTCTTGCCGGCCAGCACCCGGAAAGTCCCGGTGGCCACGGGTGTCTTGATCTCCACCTCTTCCGTGGGCAGGTCCCGGGTGGCCTCATAGCACTCCAGGGTGGCGATCTCGGAGACGATCTCCCGGAACTCCTTCACGCCGGTGCGCTCGTCCCGGAGGATGCTCAGCTTGTGCTGCAGCAGCGGATGGTCTAACACATGTACTTTGCTGTCATTTTCATACATTGCAATCAAGCCCCTTCTTTGGTTCATTTTCTTGGGTCAGCGGCCCTGCCGCTCCCGTTCCAGCCGTTCCCGCTCCGCCTGAGACAGGCGGTGATACACCGGGACCAGGTCCTGTCCTTTGACCAGCTTTCCGGCCTGGGCCAGCTCCACCGCCGCCCGGGCCACCCCCCACGCGCTCTGCATGCGCAGGGGCTCGGGGGCCAGCTCCAGCTGGAGCCCGGCCTCTCGAAGGGTATTATAACACAGCTTGGCCCCGTCTCCAACGACAATTTTCCGTTTTTGGATTTTTTTCAGCTCCTCCCCCAGCTCCTCCAGGGAGATGGCCCGGTCGGGGGTCAGCCGCTCCAGCTTTTTCCCGTCGGTCTGGAAGAGGGCGTTATATACCTGCTTGCGCCGGGCGTCCATGGCGCACACAATGACCGCGTCCTCGTAAAAAGCCAGGGGCCAGGCCATAGATTCCAGGGTGGAGCAGGCCGCGCAGTCCTTGTCCGCTCCCCAGGATAACCCCTTGGCGGTGGCCACCCCGATGCGCAGTCCGGTAAAAGACCCCGGCCCCGCCGCCACCGCGATCACGTCCACCTCCTCCAGGGAGGTCCCGCAGTTTTTCAGCAGATCCCGGGCCATGGGCAGCAGAGTGCGGCTGTGGGTGAGGCCGCTGTTCTGAAAGTTCTGGGCGATGAGCCCATCCTTCCCCCACAGGGCCGCCGAGCAGGCGGTGGCGGAGGATTCTAAGGATAAAATTTTCATGGTTGTATTCCTTCTTTGTCTTTTTCAAGGGGGAATTTTGCCGTTTGCTTTTTATAAACCTTCCCCCTGGGGGGAAGGTGGCCCGAAGGGCCGGATGAGGGGGCGATAATGAAAATAATGAAAATAGGGGACGTTGAATACAGGGGATTTCGCCGCCTGCGGGCGGCGAGTGACTTTGCCCGCGGCGGCAAAGTCACCAAAACGCCGCCGGGGACGGCTCCGGATGAGCACTTCGTGCTCATAGTCGCCTTTCCCCGGACCCCAATTTACGAAGGCCGCCAATTAAGCGGGCTAGTTGCTCGATGCAAAGGCGCGGGAAGCTCAGTCGACTGCCTGTACCTCGTCTTTCGCTGCCGCTGGCTTGATACTAATCGAGGGCTGGACACTCCCCTCTTTGAAAGCGCCTTTGTTCCGGCGGGGCTCAAGTTGTGCGGTGGGACACGGCGGGCGACCGCGAGGGTCGCCCCTACATCTTTACGGAGGTCTTGTCTGAAACCTAGCGGGCGGGTCACGGACCCGCCCCTACGGCGAACATAGAGGCCGCCCGCCATTTCGTAGGGGCCGGTCCCAGACCGGCCCGCCGATGACGGACCAGCTATCACCTGCTCGGCCAGGCTAGGCGCAGCCGTGGAATTGCAGCCGACGCAATTTTCCATCCGGCCAGGGCCCAGTGGCCCGGCGGGAATTGAGACCAACCACTCAGATTTTGCGCGCCGGAAATGCTGCAAAATCCAGCAGGTACGCGTCCCCCGTAATGGGGGACCGGGGGGTGAGGCGAATATGGACACAAAGTGTCCATCCTGAGCCGTCCCCCGGCGATCCTCAAGGTGAATTGCCCCGAAGGGGCAAGAGAGGGTGGCCTGGGCCATTGGGTACTTTCCCATTGCTGGGAAAGTACCTCGCCCCGCAGGGCGAAACCCTCCTGCAACAGACGAAAGGGCTCTATCACTGCCCCCTCATCCGCCCCCTTCGGGGGCACCTTCCCCCCAGGGGGAAGGCTTAAAAAGAGCAGGCGGCGAAATCCCCCTCACAGATCCAAACCAACCTCAACCCATTGTCCCCCAACGCTTTCACTCCCATGTAAACCCACGGTTAGCAAAACCAAAACCGCCGGATGGTGGCGGGCGGACCGCCCGTCTGCTAGGCTGACAGGGAGGAGATGATACCATGACCACCGGACAAAAGATCGCCGCCAGGCGGAAAGAGCTGGAGCTCTCCCAGGAGGCCCTGGGGGACAAGCTGGGAGTGTCCCGGCAGACGGTTTACAAGTGGGAAAATGACATATCCCTGCCCGACATCGACAAGCTGGTGGCTCTGAGCCGCCTCTTTCAGGTGCCCGTGGGCTGGCTGCTGGGGGTGGAGGAGGAGCCGGAGCCCCAGAGCGTGGACTTCTCCCCGGAGCAGCTGAAGCTGCTGGAGGAGATTTTGGGCCGCTATCAGCGCGCCGAGCCGGAGGAGCTCAGCGAGGGCCAGCGGAAGCAGGTGGAGGAGTTGGTGGGGCAGCCCACCAAAAAGCGCCGCTGGTGGCCCTGGGCTGCGGCGGGGCTGGCGGCTCTGGGGATCGCTGCGGGCGGTGTGACGCTCTTTCAGCGCCTGGATCAGATGGACCGGCGATATTACGAGCTGGCTAATTCGGTGGGGAGTGTCACATCCTCGGTGAACCGCCAGATCGGCTCCATCACCGACCGGGTGGAAGAGGTGCTGAAGGCCCAGAACGGCCTCGCCGCCGACTACGGCACCCAGCTGCGCTCCGCCGACCTTGCCTCCAACACAGTCACCTTCTCCCTGCGGGTGGTGCCCAAGACCTATACCCCCGGAATGTCGGTGATTTTCCTGGCGGACAACGGGGAGGAGACCCTGGAATTTCCCGCCCAGGAGGGGGAGAACGGCACTTTTACGGGGGAAGCCGCCTGCACCCTCACCGACACTATCACCCTCTCCGCCGTCTTTGTCACCGGGGACACCCGTCAGACCCAGCTGCTGGACCAGTATGTGGATTTATACAGCGATAGCCTTCCTCAAATTGACGTCAACTCCCTGCTTTCGATTTTTGAGGTGGAGGAGTATGACCAGGGGGATGGGAGCTTTGTCATCCCGGAGGAGTACGTCACGGTATCGGACGGCCAGAACGGTTCCTCGGTCTCGGCTGTCTGGGAGCAGCTGGGAGTGAGCCAGCTGCGGAAAGTGGAGGTCGGCCTGTTCTACAATGAAAAGCTGGTCCAGTGGCTGACGCCCTGCCAGAAGCCCTCTAACTACAAAGGGTTTGAGGACGAGGATTTTTATCGCCTGGACCCGGTGACGCTGACCATGGAGGAGGGAGATGTGCTGGAGATTGCTGCCCGGGGCACCGACCAGTACGGCCGCCAGTGGGTTGCGCTGGGCGGCGCCTTTCAGGTCAAGGATGGGGAACTGACCCACCCGGACAGCTATGCCATTTTCTCCGACCCGGCGCACTGGGACTTTACCACCTAAACCAGATAGAGTTGGACGGGGCCGGCCGCGGCAGAAATGAAATGCCGCCGCCGGCCCCTCTGTCTGCCGGGATGGTCACCGGCCACCGCCGCGGGCATAGCATGGAGGGAGGAGAGGGGGAGATACCTTGCCCGAGCTGATTCCATACGACCGCCAGGCGGCGGTGCGCTACGCCCACCAGTGGGCTTTCAGCCGCAATCCCAGGTATTTTGACTTTGAGACCATCGGGGGCGACTGTACCAACTTCGCCTCCCAGTGCCTGTACCAGGGCAGCGGGGTGATGAATTTCACCCCGGATTTCGGCTGGTACTACATTGACGCGGGGCATAAAGCCCCCGCCTGGACGGGAGTGCCCTACTTTTATAACTTTATGACCCGGCAGGAGGCGTCCCAGGGGCCGGTGGGGGTGGCGGCCTCCCCGGATATGCTGCTGCCCGGGGATTTTGTGCAGCTCCGGTTTGCTTACGACACCTTCGGCCACACCCCCATCATTGTGGAGGTGGGGGACCCGCCCACCCTGGACAACATTTTGGTGGCCGCCCACAGCCAGGACGCGGACTTCCGCCCCCTGAGCACCTACTACTTTCAGGAGATCCGGTTTCTCCACATCCTGGGCACCCGGCCCCCGGCGGCGGGATAGCCCGCAGTGCCCGCCGCCCGGCTTCCATTTGAGCCGGGCGGTTTTTCTTATTCCCCATCCTTGCGCATAAGAGAAAAATCAGGTATAGTGGGACCAGAGACGGAGCATGGCCGGGCGGCCCGCACCCGATTCCGGCAAAAGACGAGGGGAGGCGGCGCGGATGTCATATTTCACCTATCAGGGGAAAGAGCTCTTCTACCAGGAGGCGGGCCAAGGGGAGCCATGCCTATTCCTCCACGGAAACACCGCCTCCTCCCGGATGTTTACCTTTCTCCTGCCCCTGTACACCAAGCACTTCCGGGTGATTTTGCTGGACTTTCTGGGGAATGGAAAGTCCCAGCGGGTGGACGCCTTCCCGGAGGAGCTGTGGATCGACCAGGGCCGTCAGGCGGCGGCGCTGTGCCGGCACCTGACCTGTGGAAAGGTAAATCTGGTGGGGACCAGCGGGGGCGCGTACGCCGCCATCAACGCCGCGCTGGAGGCCCCGGAGCTGTTTGCCCGGGTGGTGGCGGACAGCTTTGACGGGAGCACCCTGCCCCAGGGCTTCGGGGACGGAATCCTCCGGGAGCGGCAGGCCGCCAAGGGGGACGAGCAGGCCCGGGGGTTTTATGAGTGGTGCCAGGGGGAGGACTGGGAGACGGTGGTGGACCTGGACACCCAGGCCCTGGTGAACTATGAGCGAAAGGGCGTCCGCCTGTTCCACCGCCCCATTGAGGCCATCCAGGTCCCTCTGCTCATCACGGTCAGCCGGGCGGACCAGATGCTGGCCAACGATATGGAGGGGGAGTGCAGGCGGCTGTGCGGCTTAAACCCAGACATCCGCTATAAACTGTACGAGACCGGCGAGCATCCGCTCATCCTGTCCCGGGCGGAGGAGCTGGCCGGGGACATCCGGGCGTTTCTGGTTCCGGATGGGGTAACATAGATCGCCCCAGGAGCCTTGGAGTGTTTCCTAAAAGCTGAGGGCCGCAGGCAAAGCCGGCGGCCCCGTTCATGCGCGTCAAAACGGTGGATCTGGCGGACTCAGGAGGTGGTAAAGTAGGCCAGGTAGACGTCCCCCTCCTCCCCCTCAGGGGTGCCGTTGTCAAAGACCTCCAGAAAGGCCAGGGTGAAGTCACAGGCGCTGTCGGGGACCTGGTACACCAGGGCGCCCTCCCGAGTCTCACCCACGGCCAGGCTGTACTCCTGGGGCAGCTGCTCAGAGCAGTAGGGCTCCAGTGGGAGGGCCCACTGGTCCTGGGCGTATTCACCCCAGTACAGCTGGAAATCGGAGTCATACATGGGGACCGGCTCGTCGAAGCGGTTTTGGATGGTGAGCTCCACCACGATCAGCTTGCAGCCCTCGTCGGCGGTGCGGTCCTGATAAGAGTCCGCGGACTGCGCGCTGGTGATGGTATAGTCGAACCAGGAGGTGGAGACGGTATCCCCCACATGGACCTCCTCCGTCTCGGTGCGTTCCGTTCCGGGGAGGAGGCCGCAGCCGGACAGGACCAGGGCCGTCAGCCCCCCCAGAAGCCAGATTTTTGTCCCTCGCATGGCAGGTGCTCCTTCCAGATCAAAATGGCGGGTTCACCGGTATGGGGAGCCCGCGGTCGTGTCCCTATTATAATGCAGGGAGGGCAAAGCCGCAAGCCTGGAGGTGCAGGGGGCGGTGCTGAGCGTGTAAGGCCGCCCCGGTGCGGCCGCCCGGCAGATGTTATGATAGGCGGTTCAAGGAGAGAAAGCAAGGGATTTCCGGCGGCCGCGGAGCGCTGCCCGCTCCGGCAGACCGTCTTCTTACAGCCCCGGGAGGCGGGCGGGCGACAAAATCCGGTGGAATCCGGATTTCCGCTGGACAAATACAAGGCGGTGTGTTAAGATGATTGTGACCGATTTCCGCCGAAGCCGGTCTCCTGGAGAAAGTTCCAGGGCGTACAATTTCATAGTAAAAGAAGGAGATCAAAATGGAAATCCGTAAAATCTTTGTTGTCGGTTCCGGTCTGATGGGCAGCGGCATTGCCCAGACCGCCCTCCAGTACGGCTATGAGGTCATCCTGAACGATCAGAGCAAGGCCGCCCTTGAGCGGGGGCAGGCCGGCATCAGCGCCCGTCTGGACCGTCTGGTGGAGAAGGGCAAGATGACCGCCGAGGAGAAGGAAGACTGCATGAGCCGTCTGACCATCACCCCCAGCGTACATACCGCTTCCAACGTGGATCTGGTCATCGAGGCCATCTATGAGAATCTGGACGCCAAGCGCGCCATTTTCCAGCAGCTGGACAAGATCTGCGACGACCGCACCATTTTTGCCTCCAACACCTCCTCTATCTCCATGACCAGCCTGGCCGCCGCCACCGCCCGTCCGGAGAAGGTTGTGGGCCTGCACTTCTTCTCCCCCGTGCCGGTGATGGGCCTGGTGGAGATCGTCTACGGCCTGCGCACCTCTCAGGAGACCATTGACATCGTGACCACTGTTGGTCAGCACATGGGCAAGCGCACCATTCTGGCCAAGGACAAGCCCGGCTTCATCGTCAACCGTATGCTCCTGCCCATGCTCAACGAGGCCGTGCAGGTCCTGGACGAGGACATCGGCAGCGTGGAGGACGTGGATGAGGGCATGATGCGCGGCTGTAACCACCCCATGGGCCCCCTGGCTCTGGCGGACATGATCGGCCTGGACATCCTGCTGGAGGTTATGGAGACCTTCTACCTCGACCTGGGCGACACCAAGTACCGTCCCGCCCACCTGCTGCGGAAGATGGTGGCCGCCGGCTACCTGGGCCGCAAGTCCGGCGCCGGCTTCTATGTCTATGAGAAGGGCAAGAAGGTGGGTGTCAACCCGGTTCTGGTCAAGTAAGAATCAGAACAAACCAGCATCTGAATCTGAATTGATTTGATACGCAAGGCGGGCACTCCCTACCGGAGTGCCCGCCTCAGCTTGTCAAAAAACTCTGTAGAGAAGAATCCGCTCAAGTTGGGGCGGGGGAGCTCGAGGGGGCGGCAGCCCGCCTCGAGTGGGATCGAATGCCCTGAATGCCTTGCTTGGCAAGGCGTTCAGCGAGCGCAGCGAGGACTTTTCCGCCGCGCAGCGGCGGGAAAGTAACGGCATTTTTCAGGCTGTCAGAAAAGTCCTTGGACTTTTTTGACAGCCTGAAAAGCGGACCCGAGTGATTCGGGTCCGCTTTTGAAAGTTGATTCTGCGCTTAGTGGTTCAAAGCGGCGCGGGCGGCGCGCTTCTTGCCGTAAGTTACGATGGCCACCACATAGGCGACGGTCAGAACCGCGCCGATGGGATAGGCAACAGCCCAGGGCAGGTTGAAGCCGATGGTGGCGTTGGCAATGAAGGTGGAGCAGATGAAGGTGTAGAAGGCGCCCGGAATCAGGGGCATCCACACAAACTTGGACTTGCCGCTCTCAAACAGCCAGATGGAGATACACACAAAGGCGAACAGGGACAGGGTCTGGTTGGACCAGGCGAAGTAGCGCCACAGCATCTGGAAGCCGTCGGTGTCCATCTTGGCCCACACGATGATGCCGGCCACCAGCACGAACACAGGGGCGGCCAGGCTCAGACGCTTGGCATTGGTGGACTGGTCGATGTGCAGGGACTCGGACAGGGTCAGGCGCAGAGCGCGCAGGGCGGTGTCGCCGGAGGTGACGGGCAGGACGATGACGCCCAGCAGGGCGATGATGCCGCCCACAGGGCCCAGGATGTGCTTGCACACCACGCCGATGGTGGCGGTAGCCAGGCCGGCGGAAGCGGCCTGCTCACCCAGGTTGTACACGCCCATAGCGCCGGCGGCCCACACCATAGCGATGAAGCCCTCCAGGACCATCATGTTGTAGAAGGTCATGCGGCCCTGCTTCTCGCTCTTGACAGTCCGGCTGATGATAGCGGTCTGAGTGGAGTGGAAGCCGGACAGGATGCCGCAGGCCACGGTGACGAAGAATACAGGGATGAAGTGACCGTTGGTGAAGTAATCCTGATAGCTGAAGGCAGTCTGAGCGCCGTCAGCAGTGGTGGTGAAGGCCAGGGGGGACACCCACTCATCCCAGATGTTCAGCAGAGGGAAGTCCATGACGAAGATGCCCACGAACACGCCCACGGCGGAGAACAGCAGGATAGCGCCAAAGATGGGGTAGATGCGGCCGATGATGGCGTCGATGGGGAACACGGTGGCCACCAGGTAGTAGGCGAAGATCACACCGTAGATGACCCAGGTGGATACAGAGGTAGCCTTACCATCAAATCCGAACACCTGAGTGGCGGCGATGTCGCCGGGGGTATACACGAACACGGCGCCCACCAGCAGGAGCAGCACGCACACAAAGATGTTGTACACGGTGAAGATGCCCTTGTTGGTGTACTTACGGATCATTTCGGACATCTGGGTACCGCCGTCACGCAGGCAGATCATACCGCAGAAGTAGTCGTGCATCGCGCCACCGATGATGTTGCCGATGGGGATGGTGATGAACGCGATGGGACCAAACAGGATGCCCTGAATGGGGCCCAGGATGGGGCCTGTGCCTGCGATGTTCAGCAGGTTGATCAGGCTGTTCTTCCAGCAGCGCATGGGCACGTAGTCCACGCCGTCCTGCTTGGCATAGGCGGGGGTCGCCCGGTCGTCCGGCCCGAAGACCTTTTCGCACAGCGTGCCATAGAGGGCGGCGCCGCCGAAGAGGATGACAAGGCCGATGATGAAGGTTGCCATACACACACTCTCCTTTTACTCTCTTGAGCTCACCGGCCCGCTTGGACAGACGCCTGGCAAAACGCCTCCCTTCCGCGCCGGCTGGCTGGTTTGGGAGGCCATGTCGAAGGATATGTACAAAGGGGACGGCATAAGCCCTCCGCCCGCCCACACCGGCGGGCGCTCTCTCGCCCGGGGACCGCCGGCACGCGTGACCTGCGGGCAGCCCCAAAGCGGTTTTTAGTATAGCACAGAATTTGTAAATGTAAAGGGGTATTTCTGACGAAATTTTCAAAAGGAGGAAGAAAAATTGAACAGGAACAGATTTAAGATTCACTTAAATTTTAGAAAGGCTGTAAAAAGGGGAGTAAGGCGTGGGTTATGACCCAAAGACCAGCGTGTAGGACGGGCGCTGTCCCCGGAAGCGGCCTCTGCAGTGAAATTAAGAGCGGAAATAAGAGAAACGCGGCCAACCGCCCGACAGCGATTGACAGAACAGGGGGCATCGGGTACAATGAGGCTTGCAAATTCCAAACGGACGGGAGAGGAGGTGCGGCGCGATGGCCTTTCGACCGGTCCGAATCCATATCCCCAGCCGGGAAGAATTCTGGAACCGCTGGCGGCGTCTGGCCGGCCCATCCCTCTTTTTTCTGGCGGTGATTTACTACGAGGAGCTCTTCTTAAAGCTCTACTGTTTCCATGGGGTGTCTCTCCCCGGCCTCCTGTTCACCCTGCTGTTTTCCGCTCCGCCCGCTCTGGTGCTGGGGGCGCTGTGCGGCGGTGCGGGGCACCGGTGGGGACCGGGGCTCCTGGTGGGGCTCACCGCCCTGATTTCCCTGTGGATGGGGTCGCAGACCATCTACTACCACCTGTTCAAAACCTTCCTGACGCTGTTTTCCCTGACCAAAATGGCCATGGTGGCCGGGGCCTTCGGCGACATGGCGGTGGGGGAGATTTTGCTCAACTGGTTCCCCATTCTGATGATGGCCGTCCCCGTGGTTCTGGCCTTCCTGTTCCGGAACAGGGTGTGTTCTGGACAGCCCCTGCTGTCCAGAATGCCGCTGAAATGGGTGGGGCTGGCCGCTGCGGTCCAGCTGATTGCCATGGGAATCGTGCTGTGCTGCGGCAGCGGGGTGCTCTCCCTGCGGTATATCTACTACCAGGCCGCCGCCCCCGTGCTGGAGGTGCAGAACTTCGGCATGCTCACCCAGACCCAGCTGGAGGTGCGGCGGGTCCTCTTCGGCATCCAGCCGGACGATCAGGTCCTCCCCAAACAGGAGCATCGGCGGACCGGGCGCATCCTGGAGAGCCAGACGGCCATGGAGGGGACTGAGCCGGAGGTCCACGCCATGGACATCGACTTTGAGGCCCTGAAGGAGCGGGACGCGGACGTGCCGGAGCTGGTGGACATGCACGACTACTTCTCCAAGGTAAAGCCCACGGCGAAAAATGAGTGGACCGGCCGTTTTCAGGGAAAAAACCTCATCTGGATCGTGGCAGAGGCCTTTTCCGACCAGATGCTGGACCCGGAGCGGACCCCCACCCTGTGGAAGCTGTCCCATGAGGGGATCATCTGCGACAACTTCTATACCCCGCTGTGGGGGGTGTCCACCTCAGATGGGGAGTATGTGACCACCACCGGCCTGATCCCCAAGCCCGGTGTGTGGAGCTACTCCGAGTCCTCGGACAACTATATGCCCTTCGGTTTCGGCAATCAGTTCAAGAAGCTGGGGTACCGGACGCTGGCCTACCACGACTACCTCTACACCTACTACGACCGGAACCTGTCCCACCCCAACATGGGCTATGAGTATTACGGCATTGGGAACGGCCTGGAGCTGGAACAGGTCCAGCCCCCCTCCGACCGGGAGATGATGGAGGAGATCGTTCCCCAGTTTGTGAATGAGGACCAATTTATGGTCTATATTCTCACCGTGAGCGGCCACCTCAACTATACCCGGGAGGAGAACGCCCAGGCGGACCGTCACTACGACGAGGTGGCCGACCTGCCCTACAGCGAGGCGGTGAAATGCTACCTGGCCAGCCAGATGGAGCTGGAGCTGGCCATGGAGAGCCTGATGGATCAGCTGGAGGCGGCGGACAAGCTGGACGACACGGTGATCGTCCTCTCCGCCGACCACTACCCCTACGGCCTCACCGATGAGGAGTACAGCGAGCTGTTCGGCCACACGGTGGACCCGGTCTTTGAGATCTATGAAAATTCCCTGATCCTGTGGAGCGCCGACCTGGAGGAGCCCGTCCATGTGGACAAGTACTGCTCCAGCTTGGACGTGATGCCCACCCTGGCCAATCTGTTCGGCCTGGAGTACGACTCCCGTCTGATGGCGGGGCGGGATATCCTGTCCGACGAGCCGGGCCTGGTCATCTTCTCCAATTACAGCTTTCTCACCGACCAGGGAGCCTACGACTCCACCACCGACACCTTCACCATGTTCGACGGCAGCGAGCCCGACCCGGACTATGTGGCCGAGCGGGTGGCCGAGGTGCAGAACCGGGTGGCCTACTCGGCGGCCATCCTGGACTGGGATTACTACCGGGTGGTGTTTGGATCGGAGTAGCTTCCGTCCCAAGTCCTCCAAAAGCAAAAAGCCCGCCTCCCTCAAGAGGGAGGCGGGTAATTTTTTTATTTAAACCAGCCCAGAGGCCGGAGTATCTTTGGTCTGCCACCCGGAGCAGACCGTTGTCCGGGCCGGGTGGCAGTGAGGCGCTTTTGCGCCATAGGTTCAGGTGCCGGCCCGTCAAGGCGGGCGGGGAGCCTGGGGACCGCAGGCGTGCGGGACCTGTGGTCCAGGTGCGGCGCATTTGGAGGGATACGCCGCTGTCAAAGGGGGAAAACATGTGGATCCTTGATCCAAGAACAGGATACCACATCGGCCCAAAAAATTATCAAGAAATTGGGACAAAAGCGTGAATAAATTGTGAATCTTTCGGCACCTTTCACAAAGAGAAAAGGCCGCGCGGAGCGATGCTCCGCGCGGCCTTAACTTTATGGAATCAGGTGCCCAGCTCGATCCACAGATCGTTGTACAGGGCCAGGGTGTCCGCCGGCAGGTTCTCGTACATGGAGCAGTTCTCCAGCACGGAGTCGGGGGCGGCCATGATCTCGTACAGGTCCATATCCAGGGGCTCGCCGTAGGTCTCCTCATAGTAGGCGGGGTACTGCTCCAGGGCCTCGGTGTTGGGGGAGGCGTACCAGATGAAGTCCATGTTCTTCAGGTTGGACTCGGTGGAGGCGATGAAGTTGATCCACTCGTGGGCCTCGTCCACATTCTGGGCGTCCTTCAGGATGCACATGGAGTCCACAAACCAGTTGGAGCCCTCCTCGGGGATGACGAAGGCCAGGTCAGGGTTGGCCTCGTACATGGTTAGGAAGTCGCCGGCGTAGTAGGTGGCGATGGCCAGGTTGCCGCCCTCCATGATCTGGAAGATCTCGTCCATGCCCTGGCCGGCGTACACGCCCCGGGCCTTGGCGTCGGCCACCAGCTCATAGGCCTCCCTGATCTGAGCCTCGTCGGTGGTGTTCACGTCATAGCCCAGGTAGTACAGGGCCATGGCGAAGGCGTCACGGGAGTTGTCGATGAGGAGGATGTTTCCGGCGTAGTCGTCGGAGAACATGGCCCCCCAGCTGGTGATGGGCTCATCCACCATGGTGGTGTTGTAGATGATGCCCAGGGTGCCACAGGTGTAGGGGACGGAGTACTCGTTGTTGGGATCAAAGGACAGGTTTTTGTACTGCTCGCCGATCTTCTCGTAGTTGGGGATCTTGCTGTAGTCCAGCTTCTGGAGCATATCCTCCTCGATCAGCCGGGCGATCATATAATCAGAGGGGACGATGACATCGTAGTTGACGCCGCCGGTCTGAAGCTGGGAGTAGAGCTCCTCATTGGAGGGAGCGGTATTGTAGTTTACCTTGATACCGGTTTCTTCCTCAAACTGTGTAATCAGGTCGGTGTCGATATATTCGCCCCAACTGCACACGTTTACTTCCCGCTGGCCGGAACTGGTATTGCTGCCGGTGCTGCCGGAAGTGCTGGAAGTCTCATTCATGGCGCACCCGGACAGGAACAGGCCCGCCGCCACACTGGTGGCGAGGGTCAAAGCTACGATTTTTTTCAACTGATCATTCCTCCAATATGATTGATTTAGTGTATCTCCAGGCCCGCGGGCCGTGAGAACAGGGGAAAAAGGGACGGGGACGGCGCTATTTCCGCGCCGTACTGCGGCGAAGGGCCTTTTCCTGACGGGCCTCCCGCACGTTGATGATCACAAGAAGGATCAGGACCACCACGAACAACAGAGTGGATACCGCGTTGAGCTCCGGGCTCACCCGGCGGCGCACCATGCCGTAGATCTCAATGGACAGGGTGGAGGCCGAACCGGCGGTGAAGTAGGAGATGACGAAGTCGTCGATGCTCATGGTGAAGGCGATGAGGGCGCCGGAGACGATGCCCGGCTTGATCTCCGGGACGATCACCTTCCAGAAGGCCCCCATCCAGGTGCAGCCCAGATCCTGGGCTGCGTCGATGAGGCTGCTGTCCATCTGCCGCAGCTTGGGCAGCACGTTCAGAATGACATAGGGGATGTCGAAGGACAGGTGGGCCAGCAGCAGGGTGCCGAAGCCCATCTCCAGCCGGGGGAGGGTGCGGCGGAAATTCTCCTCCAGGAAGGTGACAAAGTCGTTCCAGCCGCCGATGACCGCCACAAAGAAGATGCACAGGGCCACGCCGGTGACGATGTCCGCGTTCATAATGGGGATGTTGTTCACCGACAAAATGGGCTCCCGCCAGCGCTTTTTCATGCCGTACAGGCCCACGGAGGCGAAGGTGCCGGCCACAGTGGAAATAAGGGTGGCCAGAACCGACACCAACAGGGTGGTGTAGACCGCCTCCATCATCCGGCGGTCCTGAAAGAGCTCCTGATACCAGCGCAGCGAGAAGCCCTCCCACACGACGTTGCTCCCGCCGGCGTTGAAGGAGAACACCACCAGCAGAAGAATAGGGGCGTACAGGAACAAAAAGACCAGGGCCATAAAAAGCCGGTTTCCAATGCGATGCTGTCTCATAGGATCACCGCCTGTTCCTCGCCCTCACCAAAGCGATTCATGATCCACATGCAGGCCACCACAATAATCATCATCACCAGGGCGATGGCGCTGCCCAGATGGGGGTTATAGGCTCCGCCCAGGAACTGCTGCTCGATGAGGTTGCCCAGCAGCATCTGGTTGTTGCCGCCCATCATCCGGGAGATGGCGAAGGTGGACACCGAGGGGACGAACACCATGGTCACCCCGGACAGCACCCCCGGCAGGGACAGGGGAAGGGTTACCCGGCGGAACACCCCCGCCGAGCTGGCGCCCAGATCCCGGGCGGCCTCCACCAGGGAGTGGTCCAGCTTGATGATGACCGAGTAAATGGGCAGCACCATAAAGGGCAGGTAGTTATACACCATGCCCAGCACCACCGCCCCCTGGGTGCGGATCATGGGGAAGAAGGAGATGTCGGTGCCGAAGATGCTGTTGATCAGACTGAACAGGCCGATGGCCTCAAAGAAGTTGTTCAGGATTCCGTTGTTTTCCAGAATAGCCATCCAGGCGTAGGTGCGCAGCAGGAAATTGACCCACATGGGCAGCATGATGATGACCATGGCCACCCGCTGAAAACCGGGGCCCTCCTTGGCCATCACATAGGCCAGGGGGTAGCCGATGAGCAGGCACACCAAGGTGGCCACCAGGGCCAGCTGGAAGGAGCGGGCAAAAATCACCGTGTAGGTGCCCATTCGGGAGAAGTTGTCCAGGGTAAAGCCGCCGATGTCCGCGGCGGTTTCCCCGGAGGTGGTGAAGGCGTAGACCACCACCAGCAGAATCGGGACGATGACCACCAGGGCCATCCAGAGCACGTAGGGGCCCGCCAGCCAGGAGAGCTTATTCTTCATCCCGCTCCTCCTCTTCCTCATCGGGCTCGAGGGTGGCGTCGCCGATCTCATCATACTCCTCGGAGTAGGAGGAATAATCGCCGAACATGCCGGAGTACTGGCTCTTTTTCATCACGTGGATGCCGTCGGGGTCAATCTTGATGCCGATGCGGCTGTCCACCGGGCAGAAGTCGGTGGTCTGGATCAGCCACTTGAAGCCGTAGAAGTCCACGATGGTGTCGTAGTGGACCCCCTTGAAGGTCACCGAGGTGACGGTGCCCTTCAGCTGGCCCTGGTCCTCGGGGACGATGTCCACGTCCTCGGGCCGGATGACCACGTCCACCGGCTCGTCCGGGAGGAAACCCTTGTCCAGGCACTGGAACTTCCGGTTGAAGATCTCCACCACCCCGTCGGCACGCATGATGCCGTCCAGGATGTTGGACTCGCCGATGAAGTCGGCCACAAAGGCGTTTTTCGGCTCGTTGTAGATGTCCTCCGGGGTGCCGATCTGCTGTATTCTGCCCGCGTCCATCACCACCACCGTGTCGGACATGGCCAGGGCCTCCTCCTGGTCGTGGGTGACGTAGATAAAGGTGATGCCCAGGGACTGCTGTATGCGCTTCAATTCATTCTGCATGTCCTTGCGCAGCTTCAGGTCCAGAGCGCCCAGGGGCTCGTCCAGCAGCAGGACCTTGGGCCGGTTTACCAGAGCCCGGGCGATAGCCACCCGCTGCTGCTGCCCGCCGGAGAGCTGGGTGATCCGGCGCTTTTCAAAGCCCTTCAGGTTGACCACCTGGAGCATCTCCATGACCCGGTCGTGGATCTCCTGCTCGGACAGCTTGACCTTCTGTTTGGTCTCCGGGTCCACCTTGGGGATGCGCAGACCGAAGGCGATATTCTCAAACACGTTGAGGTGGGGGAACAGGGCGTACCGCTGAAACACAGTATTTACCGCCCGTTTGTGGGGCGGAATAGAGTTAATCCTCACGCCGTCAAAAAAAACATCCCCGGAGGTGGGCTCTTGAAAACCGCCTATAATACGAAGCGTGGTGGTTTTGCCGCACCCACTGGGACCCAGCAGCGTGAGGAATTCCTTGTCGTTGATATATAGGTTGATGTTGTCCAGCACGACCTCGCCGTCAAACGCCATAGTGCAGTTGGCCAGGCGGATCAATTCTTTAGACATGTATCCTCCCCCATTTCCTCAATTACGAATCAAATGTCAGCTCCCTTGTTTTTGTCCCCGTTCGGCTGTCCTTCTGAGACGGACAAAAATGCGCCGGAGCGGGGCTTCACGGATAGCGAGATACACTATATCTGTTTACCGCGGAATTGTCAATGGATTTTGTCGAAAATGTTGGTGAAATTTTGCACAGAAAAATGTGAGCTCAAGTCAAGCGTGCCAAGGGAAAGACCGGATTTTCCAAAATAGGGGGACGCGGGGCGGGACACTAGGTTTTCCGCGTCCCCGCCGCCTGAGAAAATTCCGGAAAATACTCCGTCACGAAGTCCACCGTGTCCACCTGCCAGGTGCGGCCGTTAAGGCCGTTCAGGGGTCCGGCGTCGGTGGTGAAGCGGAACGCCAGTTTATAGGAGTACAGGGCCTGGCCGTGGCGGCCGTAGGGCTTGTCCTGCTGCTGGCGGCCGTACTTGCCGTCCCCCAGGAGGGGGTGTCCGGCGGAGGCGAACTGGGCCCGGATCTGGTGGGTGCGGCCGGTGATCAGCTCACACTCCACCAGGGAGAGCCCCTTCCCCACCGCCAGGGTCCTATATAAGGTGACCGCCGTCTTTCCACCGGGCACCGGCTTTTTGTGGACAGACACCTGCTTCTTCCCCTCGTCTTTCAGAAGAAAGCTCTCCAGCTTTCCCTCCCGGGGGGACATGGTCCCGTGGACTACGCACAGGTAGTATTTTTCCAGCTCCCGGTTCTTGATCTTCTGATTCATGATCCGCAGCCCCTCGGCGGTCTTGGCCGCAATGACGATCCCGCCGGTGTTCCGGTCAATACGGTTGCACAGGGCGGGGGCGAAGGAGTTCTCCCAGTAGGGGGACCACTCCTTTTTCTGGTACAGGTAGGCCTGGATGTGGGTGAGTAGGGTGTTCACCCGCTCGCTCTCGTCGGGGTGGACCACCATGCCGGGGCGCTTGTCCACCAGCAGGATGTGCTCGTCCTCATATAAAATGTTCAGCTTGGGCTGGTACAGGGAGAGAAAGGCGTTCTCCGGGGTGGGCTTTTCAAAAAACTCGTCGTTGATGTATAATTGCAGCACATCTCCCACCGCCAGGCGCACGTCCCGCTTGGAGCCCTTGCCGTTCACCTTCACCCGCTTGAGGCGGATGTATTTCTGGGCCAGGGGGGCCGGGAGGAGGGGGAGAGTCTTGGCCAGCCAGCGGTCCAGCCGCTGCCCGGCGTCATTTTTCCCAATGGTAAATTCCTTCATTATTCTCATCCTTTTGTGGATCATGTCGTATCTACTGCCATTCCAGCATAAAAAATTCCTTTTGTCAACACAAAAAAATGTTTGACAATTCCTCTCAGCATGGGTATAATATCCTCCGTACCATTACGCGAGTAAGGGGGCTGTATCCCCGAAGGAGGGGTCTCACATGCGGCTGGATCTGCGGAACATCATCCACGTACCGGACGCGGAGAAGACCTTTCAGTACCAGATGGACCTGTCCGATCTGGACTTTTGGGGGAGAAAGCCGATTACCCGGCCCGTCTCAGTCGAGGGCAGCGTGACCAACCACGCGGGCGCCTTAGTGCTGAGCGGCACGGCCCGCTCGGAGCTGGATCTGGTCTGTGACCGCTGTGGGAAGGAATTTTCCCGGGAGAAGGTCGTCCCGCTGGACAGTCTGCTGGCTGACAAGCTGGAGAATGAGGACAGCGAGGACGATATCATTCTGCTTGACGGAAACGAGCTGGATCTGGACGAGGTGGTCACTACGGCCTTCGTCCTCGCCATGGATACAAAGAACCTTTGCTCAGAAGACTGCAAAGGGCTGTGCGCCAAGTGCGGCGCCGATCTCAACCTCGGCCCGTGCGGGTGCAGACCTGACGTAGATCCACGATGGGCGGCGCTTGCGCAGCTCTTGGATGACGAAAGCTGAGTATTCCACTACAAAGAGCGTGCTCTCACGGCACACAGACTAAAGGAGGTGTCACCCATGGCGGTTCCTAAGAGAAAAGTATCCAAGGCCCGGCGCGATAAGCGGCGCAGCTCCCACTGGAAGCTGGAGACTCCCGGTATCGTGACCTGCCCCAAGTGCGGTGCCTACCGGCTGCCTCACCGGATGTGCAAAAATTGCCTGACCTACAACGGCCGTTCCTTCGGCCAGCAGCAGGCGGAGACCCAGCAGCAGTAAGCCTGGGTGAAAAGACCGCTTCAAGACGGGTGGTCTTTTCCTCCCCTGCCCGGCGGTGAAAAGCCGCCAAAAATGTGCTTGACTTTTGTCGAGCGCTCCTTTATAATGCTCTTTGCGTTCAAAGACAGCAGGCGGCGAAAGCGGAAGTCCTGCCGAGGATGCGGTGGAAACAGATATAGTTTGTTTACGCTGTTTTGTGTCTTTGCGCGCAGAACAGCGTTTTATTATTCTCTGGAGGTGAAACCCAAATGCCCAACGCAAAAGTTCTGGAAGCGAAGAAGGCCGTTGTGGCCGAGCTGACCGAGAAGCTGCAGAACGCCGCCTCCGGCGTCCTGGTCGACTATAAGGGCATCACTGTGGCGGAAGATACCGCTCTCCGCAACGAGCTGCGTAAGAACGAGGTTGAGTACGCCGTTGTGAAGAACACCCTGACCCGGTTCGCCGTGGAGGGCGCCGGTCTGAGTGAGCTGAGCGAGTGCCTGAACGGCACCACTTCTCTGGCTCTGAGCCACAATGATCCCATCGCGCCCATGCGCGTCATCAACAAGTTTGCCAAGCAGTTCAACGGCGCTAAGTTTACCATCAAGGCCGGCTTTATGGACGGCAAGATCCTCCCCCTGGAGGAGATCATGGCCATCGCCGAGCTGCCTGCCAAGGAGGTCCTGCAGGCCCAGGTTCTGGGTACCATGCTGGCCCCCATCACCAGCCTGGCCATCGTGCTCAAGGCTATCGCCGAGGAGAAGGGCGGCTTCGTAGAGGCCGCTGCCGAGCCCGAGGCCGCTCCCGCCGAGTAATTGATCCGGCACATACTTTAATATTTGAATTTATCATTTTAGGAGGTATTTTACCATGGCTAGCGAGAAGATTACCGCTCTCATCGAGGAAGTAAAGGGCCTGACCGTTCTGGAGCTGTCCGAGCTGGTTCACGCTCTGGAGGAGGAGTTCGGCGTGTCCGCCGCCGCTATGGCCGCTCCCGCCGCTGGCGGCGCTGCTGCTGCTCCCGCTGAGGAGAAGACCGAGTTCGACGTGATCCTGGCCAGCTTCGACGCCGCCGCCAAGATCAAGGTCATCAAGGCCGTCCGTGAGATCACCGGCCAGGGCCTGGCCGAGGCCAAGGCTACCGTCGAGGGCGCCCCCAAGGCTCTGAAGGAGGGCGTGTCCAAGGACGAGGCCGAGGAGATGAAGAAGAAGCTGGAAGAGGCCGGCGCCAAGGTGGAGCTGAAGTAAGTTCTTCCCCTTCGAATTTGATCCGAAAGAGACGGGACCCGGAGAAATACCTCCGGGTCCCGCTTTTATGTCGAGAGAAAGGGCCTGGAAATCCAGGCCCTTTTCTTTTTTACTTGTCCGCCAGCAGCTTGTTCAGCTCCCGCATAAAGGTGTTGATATCCTTGAACTGGCGGTACACCGAGGCGAAGCGCACATAGGCCACCTCGTCCACCTTTTTCAGCCGCTCCATCACCAGCTCCCCAATCTCGGCGGAGCTCACCTCCCGCTCCATCTCGTTCTGGAGCACCTGCTCGATCTCGGTGACAATCTCCTCCAGGGTGTTGATGGACACCGGCCGCTTCTCACAGGCCCGGATCAGGCCGCTCATCACCTTGTTGCGGTCAAAGCTCTGGCGGCTGCCGTCCTTCTTTACCACCACCAGGGGCAGGCTCTCCATCATCTCATAGGTGGTGAACCGCTTGTGGCAGGACAGGCACTCCCGGCGGCGGCGGATGCTGGCCCCCTCGTCGGCGGGGCGGGAGTCCACCACTTTGCTCTCTAAATATCCGCAGTAGGGGCATTTCATAGCTGTGTTCCTCCAAAATCTCTTCCCGATAGGTTTTATACTTGAGTGTACCATATTTTGCCCCGGGAGGGTAGCCCTAAATTGCAAATTCTCTCCTCGTGGAGACAGAAAACTGAACTCCGGTGTTGAGACAGGCGGGGAGATCCTACTGATGCTTGCGCAGTCCGGCGATTCGCCTTATAATAGAGCCATCTCCAACAAACGGGAAAGGATGGCTTTGCTATGAATGAGACGTTGAAGACCTTGAGAGAGCGCCGGAGCGTTCGGCGCTACCGCCCGGAACAGATCAAGCCGGAGGAGCTGGAGGCGATTCTGGACGCCGGCACCTGGGCCCCCTCCGCCATGGGGAAGCAGTCCGCTGTCATGGTGGTGGTGCAGGACCGGGAGACCATCCAGGAGATGTCCAGGCTCAATGCGGAGATCCAGGGCGCGCCGGGGACAGACCCCTTCTATGGAGCGCCCACCGTGGTGGTAGTGCTGGCCGAAGGGGCCAACGCCGTTCCGGACGGCTCTCTGGTGATGGGCAACCTGATGAACGCCGCCTGGTCCCTGGGGGTGGCCTCCTGCTGGATCAACCGGGCCCGAGAGCTCTTTGAGCGGCCTGAGGGCAAGGCGCTGCTGCGCAAGTGGGGGCTGCCGGAGGACCTCCAGGGGGTGGGCAACTGCATTCTGGGCTACGCCGACGGTGAAATCCCGGCGCCCAAGGCCAGAAAAGAGGGGTACATTGTCCGGCCCTGAGGATGGAGCGCCTGCCCCGGCGGATGTATCTGAGCATTTTCTGATGAGTAAAGAGAGGGAGAGGGCCTCCTGTGACAGGGAGGCCCTCTCCTTTTGCCGTTCCCGGCGCGTCCGGACGCTGAGCAATAAAAATACCCCCGCCCCTGGAGGAGCGGAGGTATGCGGGAGAGAAGATAGAAATGGTCTCGGATTATGAGGGCATATATCCCAGGAATTTGGTGAGAGGCTCTGCAATCACCGAGCAGAAGATGGGATTGAAAATGTCCAGCACCAGCAGGCCAAAGGGAGGATACACTACCCAGCCGATGTGGGAGAAGCCGTGCTCTTCCATAACGGCCTTCTCGTTGGCCATGGTATTGGGGCCGTTGCCCAGGCCCATGCCGATGTGGCCGGCCACAATGACGGCGGCATCGTAGTTGCGGCCGCAGCAGCGGAAGGTGACGATGTAGCAGTAGATACAGGTGGTGATGACCTGAGCGGCAAAGATGATTACGAAGGGACCGATGGCGTCCAGAATCTTGGTGACGTCAATGGTCATCATGGTCATGCCCAGGAAGATCTCCAGGCAGATATCGCCGAAGGCGTCCAGCTCCTCGGCACGGACCTCCACATGGACCGCGTCCAGAATGTTGCGGAGGATGATGCCGCCGATCATACAGCCGATGAAGTAGGGGAACTCGATCATGGGGATCATTCCGGCCAGAATCGCAATATAGGAGCCCAGGCCGGCCGCCACGATGATCAGGCACACGCTGCTCAGCAGGTTCTTGTTGTTCAGGGGGAAGATCTCTTCCTTGTTCTTCTCGCTGCGGTCCTCACCGTGCAGGTGATGGCGCTTGATCAGAGCGCGGGCCACAGGGCCGCCGGTCAGGCTGGCGAACACCATGCCGAAGGTGGCGCACATAACGGCCAGAACCGTGGCGTTCTCGGCACCCAGGGCCTCATAGGTGGGGGCGATGGCGCCGGAGGTGCCCACGCCGCCCATCAGGGACAGGGAGCCCAGGCCCAGGCCCTGGAGGGGATGCATGCCCAGGGCCATGGACAAGACCACGCCCAGAACATCCTGCCACAGGATCAAGCCAATGGTGGCGACGGCAATGCCGATACACACCTTGCCGCCCGACTTAATGAGCTTCCAGGAGGCGGTCAGACCGACTCCGGTGAAGAAGATGTCCATGAACCACTCTTTCAGCACCGCGACGTCGAAGTCCACCTGCAGAACATTACTGGCCCGAAGGATGCCCAGCACAATGCTGACCAACAGACCGGCCACCACGACGCCGGGCACGCAGTAAGTCTGGAAGAACTTGACCCGCTTGACGATGGCCCGTCCCACCAGGGCAACCAGAGCTGCGATGGCGGCGCTTTGCATGACGTCAAAGGAGATCTCCAACATACACACACACTTCCTTTCCGCCGGAATAGTTTTACATCTCTCATCCGGCGATTCAAAATTGGTTTGATACCGTCCGGAGCGGCGGGGAAAACCAGTCCGGCGGACTGCCTCCCAACGGTCCGCGCCCCATGCCGTCCGGTCCGTATCTTTAAGAAAAAGTGTAGCCGTCCCCGGAGGAAAAGTCAATTTTTGTACCTATGGAATGACTTTTGTACGTAAAGTAACCAGAATGGCTTTGGATGATACATCCAAAGAAAAGAAAAAAATCTCCCCCGGACCGGCATATCTGCACAGTCGGGGGGAGGTTGGCCACTGAAATTGAAAGATTTGCACAAAATTTGCAAGAGACTTTTGTCGGTTTTGAATATAGAAAATTACGGCTCAGAGGTCTGCCCGGTGTAGCTGTAACGGATGGAGGGCCGGCCGCCGGTCTGGTAGTCGATGGAGCTGGCCAGCTCCCCTGTTTCCACCATATAGTTCACATACCGCCGGATGGTGATGCGGGACAGGTGGACCTGTTCGGCGATCTCCTCGCTGGTGAGCGCCTGTCCGCGGCTGGCGGAGAGAAAGCTGCGCACCCGCTCCAGGGTGGCGGCGTTGAGCCCCTTGCTCATCTGGTTCCCACCCGGCTCCGGGTGCTCCTGACGGCGGATCAAGCGGTCGATGGCATGCTGGTCCAGCAGGCTGCTCTCCTGGGGGCAGGAGAGCAGATTCTGTGTCTGAAGGAATTTGTCCATGGCCTGCCGGAACCGGGCGAAGGCGAAGGGCTTGACCAGATAGTCCAGCACCCCCCGGGACAAGAGGCCCTGGACGATCTCCCGGTCGTTGGCGGAGGTGACCATGATGATGGCGGGGTACTGTCCCATGGCGTGGAGGCGGTCTACAAACTCCATCCCGTCCATGGAGGGGGTGTAGTAGTCCAGAATGATCAGATCCGGGCGGCAGTGCTCCAGCACGCCCAGAGCCTCTCCGCCGCTCTTGAGAACATGGGCCACCTGAAAGCGGGAGTCCGTCTCCACATACTGCCGGTCGATGGCGGCCACCATGGGGTCGTCCTCAATGATGATCACTTGATATGCCATAGCTACGCCTCCTCAGGTACAGAGTCGGTAAAGGTCAGGGTAAAGCAGGTGCCCGCCCCGGCCTCGGTCATTACGTCAATGGTTCCGTGGTGCTGCTCCACCAGCTGGTGGATGAGGCACAGCCCCAATCCGCGGCCCTCCCCCTTGGAGGAGACCCCTTTTTCAAAGATATGGGGCTGGATCTCCGGGTCCACGCCGCCGCCGGTGTCCTCACAGACGATCACATTGCAGTCCGGGCGGCAGTAGAGGGCCAGCCGGATCTCCTTGAGGTCGTGTTCGCCCCGGGAGAGCTCCTCCACCGCGTTTTCCAGCAGATTGCCCACGATGGTCACATAGTCCTCCTCAGGCAGCAGCAGGTCCTCCTGGCGGCAGTAGCTGTCCGGGGCCACCGCCAGGCGGATGCCCAGCTCGGCGGCGTGCATCATCTTGCCGATGACCAGGGCGCAGATGCGGGAGACCCGGATGCAGTCGGCGGTCTCCCGGATGGCCTGGCTGGACACCAGGCTGCTGTTGATAATAAAGGAGGCCGCCTTCTCCGTCTCCCCAGTCTGGAGGTACCCCAGGATCACGTGGAGCTTGTTCATAAACTCGTGGTTGAAGAAGCGCAGGGTGTCCAGCATGTAGTGGGCGCCGGAGAGCTCGTCGGACAGCTTCTGCAGCTCGGTCTTGTCGTGAAAGACGTTCAGCACCCCGCTGGAGCCGGACTTTCCCGGGATGGGAATTTCACTGGAGAGCACCGGGTGGCCGCTGATGACGCAGGAGCGGTTGTGGACCGCCTCCCCGGTGCGGGCTGCCTGGACACAGGAGCTCTCCGGAAAGACCTGGTTCAGCTTCCGGCCCTTCAGGGCCTTTTCACTCTTCTGGAGCAGCCGGCAGGCGGTCTGATTGGCAAAGACCACCTTGCCTTTGGGGTCGGTGGCCACCAGGCCGTCCTCCACTGCGTTGAGCACCTCCCCCTGCTGCAGATAGAGCTCCAGCAGTTCGGTGGGGTGGTAGCCCAGCAGGGAGCGGCGCAGCAGGGCCACCAGCCCCCGGGAGAGACCCAGGGCCACCGCCAGGGCGGCGCCGAACAGCACCAGGCAGTAGAGCACCAGACGGTGGATGTGGGCGGAAATTTCCGCCGTAAAGGTGGAGGTCATCACAAAGCCCAGGATCGTCCCGTCGGCATCCTCCACGGCGTGGAAGGCGCGCCGCTGGGTGCCATAGGTGCCGTAGCCGGTGGTGATGTATGGTTCGCTGCCCTGGAGGATGGCCTCCTGGTCCCCGTTCACAAAGGAATCTCCCACGTCCTGACGGTTGGTGTGGTAGAAGCGCAGGCTGTTGGCGTCACAGATGACAATGACGTGCAGGTCTTCCAGGCTCTCGTTGAAGGAGTCCAGCTCCTTGGTGACTTCCGGGTCTGGGTACCCCTGCTTCAGCATGTTTTTGACCGAGTCCAGCGAGGCGATGTAGGAGGCGGAGGAGCGGATCAGGCTGTCGGTGGACTGCATCTGCCGGTTGATGTCCAGGATCAGGCTCACCCCCATGGTCAGGAGGAGCAGGACGGCGGCAAAGCCCACAAAGCTGGCAAAGAGCTGCTTTTCCAGGGAAAAGCGCTGGAAGGTATGAAACATAGCGCACCTCCGTCTCGTTGAGAAATAGAAACCGGGCGCGGAGGCGAAGCCCGCCCCCGCGCCCAGAGAAATCAGGCGGTCAGAGTCCCTCCATCAGGTTGACCCGCATATAGTCCTCGTCGATATTGACCTCGGCGACAAACTCCGGCACGGCGGGGATCATCCACTCCCGTTCGCCCCCCCGGACCACATACACATTGTTGGCGGGGAGAGTGAGCACATCGGCGATCTTTCCCAGCACCGCCCCGTCCTTGGCGTTCCGCACCTCCATGCCCATCAGGTCGGCCAGGAAGAAGCTGCCCTCGGGCAGATCGGCGTCTTTCCGGTCGATGTACAGGATGGCGTTGCGCAGGGCCAGCGCGCCGTTTACATCGGTGATGCCCTCCAGCTTCAAAATCACCATGTTTTTATGGACCCGGGCCCGCTCCACCTGGATGGGCCAGTGGGTCTCATCCACATAGAGAGTCTTGAACCGGCACAGAAAGTCGGGGGAGTCCGCCCAGGGCTGGACCCGCACCTCGCCCATAAGGCCGTGGACGTTGGTGATCTTTCCCACTTCCAGATACTGCTGCTTCATGGTTGAAAATCTCCTTAGTAAGGGGTTCAGTGAACAAAAAATCTCCTGCGGCGCGTCCGGCGCGGGCAGGAGACTCCTTGTGGGGGGATCAGTCGACAATCTCCACCGAGACGCGCTTGCCGGACCGCTGGGCCACGGAGCGGATCAGGGTGCGGATCTCTTTGGCGATGCGGCCCTGGCGGCCGATCACCTTGCCGGTGTCCTCCGGGGCGACGCGCAGCTCCAGAATGGTCTCGCCGTCGGACTGGATCTCATTGACAGAGACCTGCTCCGGGTGATCCACCAGATTCCGGGCCACATAGGTCAGAAGCTCTTTCATTGTGCAGACCTCCAGCCTTAGATTGCGCCGGCCTTTTTCAGCAGATCACGGACGGTCTCCGTGGGCTGAGCGCCGGTCTTGATCCAAGCCTGGGCGCGGTCCACGTCCACCTTCAGCTCAGCGGGGTTGACGACGGGGTTGTAAGTGCCGATCTCCTCGATGAAACGGCCATCCCGGGGATAGCGGGAGTCGGCCACGACGATGCGGTAGAAGGGAGCCTTCTTGGCGCCCATGCGGCGCAGTCTGATTTTGACCATTTATATTCACCTCCAAATGAATTCTTTTGTATATGGAACGCGTGTGCCACGCGCTTCCAGCGTCAGTTAAAAGGGAAACCCTCCCGGCATGCCGCCGCCCATTCCGGGCATCATACCGCCCTTCTTGCCCATGCGCTTGCGCAGACCCCGGGGCAGCTTGCCGCCGGAGAATTGGCGGGTTAAGGACTGGAGCAGCTCGAACTGCTTCAGAAGGCGGTTCACGTCCACCACCTGGGTGCCGGAGCCGGCGGCGATGCGCTTTTTCCGGCTGGAGTTGAGCACGGAGGGGTTCTCCCGCTCGTAGGGGGTCATGGACTGGATGATGGCGGACATCTGCTTGAACATATTGGTGTTCAGGTCGGCCCCCTCCAGATCGGAGGCCTTCACGCCGGGGAGCATCCCCGCCAGCTCGGTGAGGGAGCCCATATTTTGAAGCTGAGCCATCTGCTCATAGAAATCGGTGAGAGTAAATTTGTTTTTCCGCAGCTTCTCCTGAAGCTCCAGGGCCTTCTTCTGGTCGAAGTTCTGCTCCGCCTTCTCAATGAGGGAGAGCACATCGCCCATGCCCAGGATGCGGCTGGCCATGCGGTCGGGGTGGAAGACCTCAATCTGATCCAGCTTTTCGCCCACGCCGGCAAACTTGATGGGCTTGCCGGTGACCGCCTTGATGGACAGTGCCGCGCCTCCTCGGGCGTCGCCGTCCAGCTTGGTGAGCACCACGCCGTCGATGTCCAGGGCGTCGTCAAAGGCCTTGGCCGCGTTTACCGCGTCCTGGCCGATCATGGCATCCACCACCAGCAGGATCTCGGTGGGCTCCACCGCCGCCTTGATGCGTCTGAGCTCATCCATCAGCTCCTCGTCCACGTGGAGCCGTCCGGCGGTGTCCAGGAACACCAGGTCGTTGCCGTGCTCCTTGGCGTGGGCGATGGCTGCCCTGGCGATGTCCACCGGGTCGGTCTGTCCCATCTGGAACACGGGGATGTCCAGCTGCTTGCCCACCACCTCCAGCTGCTGGATGGCGGCGGGGCGGTAGATGTCGCAGGCAGCCAACAGGGGGCGCTTGCCCTCCTTGCGCTTCATCAGGCCTGCCAGCTTGGCGCAGTTGGTGGTTTTGCCCGCGCCCTGAAGGCCCACCATCATCACCACGGTGGGGGGCTTGGAGGCGATGGTCAGCTTGGTGCTCTCGCCGCCCATCAGGTCAGTGAGCTCCTGGTTGACGATCTTAACGATCTGCTGGGCGGGGGAGAGGGCCTCCAGCACGTCGGCGCCCACCGCCTTCTCGGTGACCTGGGCAATGAACTGCTTGACCACCTTATAGCTTACGTCGGCCTCCAGCAGGGCCAGGCGGATCTCCCGCATGGCCTCCTTCACGTCGGCCTCGGACAGCCGCCCCTTGCCGCGCAGCTTTTTAAAGGCGGCGGAGAGCTTTTCGGTCAGTCCTTCAAATGCCATGGGTCACTCCTTCTCCATCTGCTGGGCCAGGTCCAGGATCTTGCGGGCCTGGGCCTCCAGCTCCGGGTCGTCGTACCGGGCGCTGCGGGCCAGGATGGCCTGGGCGGCGCCCTCCACCTCCTGAAGCTGCTTCTGCATGGCGTGGAAGCGCTTGATGAGGCCGGTCTTGTCCTCCAGGTCGGTGAGGATGGCCTCCGCCCGGACGATCACGTCCCGGACCCCCTGGCGGGTGATGCCGTTGTTCTCGGCAATCTCGGCCAGAGACAGATCCTCATTATAGTAGAGGTCGTAGAACTCCTTCTGCCGGGGGGTGAGGACGTCCCCATAAAAATCATACAGAAGGGCCATCCGGTATGCCTGGCTTTTCATGTTCTGCGGCCTCCTCTCGGCTTCATGTAAAGTCTAGAAACTTTACAAACGGAACTATACCACATTCTCCCTCGTTTGTCAATCCGAAATTGCGCCCAAAGAGCCGGGACTGCTTTGGTATATTCCACCATAGGGCGGGGACACTGGGGTGGAAGGGAAAAATTGATTAAATTGATCTGGCATGGTATAATATGATCCGCATTTGTATTTTGGGAGCATTTCCCAAGGAAAGGAAACCCCATGGAAGTATTGCGACGGGAGCTGTTTCCCGGGGTGTGGCTTCGGACGGTCCACACCCATAAGTTTAAAAGTTCATACCTGTCCCTCACCCTGATGGCCCCCCTGTCGGCGGAGACCGCCTCGGCCAACGCCCTGATTCCGGCGGTGCTCCGCCGGGGGACGGAAGCCCACCCGGACCTGGAGTCCCTGTCCGCCGCCCTGGACGAATTGTACGGCGGGGCAATCGAGCCCATCGTCCGCAAGAAGGGGGAGACTCAGTGCGTGGGGTTTGCGGCCAGCTTCCTGGACGACGCCTACGCCCTGGAGGGGGAGCCGGTCCTGGAGGGGGCCGCCGCCCTGCTGGGGGAGCTGCTCCTGCGGCCCCGTACCGAGAAGGGGATGTTTTATCCCGACTATGTGGCGGGGGAGCGGTCCAACCTGGTGGACCGCATCCGGGCCCAGGTAAACGACAAGCGGTACTACGCCCTGTCCCGCCTCACCCAGCTCATGTGTGAGGGGGAGGCCTTCGGGGTGGACAAGCTGGGGGACGAGGGGCGCGCCGCCGCCCTCACCCCGCGGAAGCTGTGGAAGCGCTATCAGGAGCTGCTGTCCACGGCGGAGATCGAGCTCTACTACTGCGGCTCCGCCGCCCCGGACCGGGTGGCCGAAGCCCTGTCCGCCGCCCTGTCCGGCCTGCCCCGGTCGGAGGAGCGGCTGGAGGCGGACTGTGAGGTGCGCCTCCACGCCGGGGCGGAGCCCCGCCTGGAGGAGGAGCGGATGGACGTGACCCAGGGCAAGCTGGCCCTGGGCTTCCGCACCGGCGGGATCACCTGCTGGGAGGAGGACTACCCCGCCCTGGTGATGTGCAACGCCGTGTTCGGGGCCACCCCTCTGTCCAAGCTGTTCCTGAACGTGCGGGAGAAGCGCTCACTGTGCTACTACGCCAGCTCCAACCTGGAGAAGATGAAGGGGCTGCTGCTGGTGTCCTCCGGCATTGAGTTTGGCCAGTACCAGCAGGCCAGGGACGAGATCCTGGCCCAGCTGGAGGCCATTCGCCGGGGGGAGATGGAGGACTGGGAGCTGGAGGGCGCCCGGCGCACCCTCATCGGAGGGCACCGGTCCACCCTGGACGACCAGAGCCGCCTGGAGGAGTTCTGGCTGGGCCAGACGGCGGCCGGCCTGGACACCGGCATTGAGGAGCTGGTGGAGAGCTTGAAAGCCGTCACCCGGGAGCAGGTGGCCGCCGCCGCCCAAAAGCTGGAGCTGGACACCGTCTATTTCCTCAACGGAAAGGAGGGCTGAGAATCCATGAATTACCTGGATTTTCCCCGGGTGGGGGAGCGGATGTATCGGGAGGTGCTGGAGAACGGCCTCCACGTGTTTGTATTCCCCAAGCCCGAGTTTCAAAAGAGCTACGCCTTTTTCGCCACAAACTACGGCGGCATGGACCTGCGGTTCTGTCTGGACGGGACCTGGCACGACACCCCCGCCGGAGTGGCCCACTACCTTGAGCACAAGATGTTCGACACCCAGGAGGGCAACGCCCTCCAGAAGCTGACGGCCAACGGGGCCTCCCCCAACGCCTTCACCAGCAACGCCATCACCGGGTACTACTTTGAGTGCACCGAGCAGTTTGAAGAGAACCTGAAGACCCTCCTCTCCTTCGTCTCCGTCCCCTACTTCACCCAGGAGAGCGTGGACAAGGAGCAGGGGATCATCGGCCAGGAGATCGGCATGATCGAGGACGACCCGGACTGGAAGGTGTTCACCAATCTGATGAAGGGACTGTACGAGCACCACCCCATCCGCCTGAGCGTGGCCGGGTCGGTGGAGTCCATTGCCCGCATCACCCCCCAGACCCTGTACGACTGCCACAAGGCCTTCTACGACCCGGCCAACATGGTGCTGTGCGTGGCGGGCAATCAGGACCCGGAGCGGGTGTGCCGGATCGCCCGGGAGATTCTGCCCAAAACGGCGGGGCCCATCGCCCAGAAGGACTACGGCCCCCAGGAGCCGGAGGGAGCCTTCCAGAGCCTGGTGGAGGAGCGTCTGGCGGTGTCCGGCCCCATCTTCCAGCTGGGCTGCAAGGGGGATGCCCCGGAGCGGGGGGAGGCGGGCCTGCGCCAGCAGATGCTGGGCGAGCTGGCCTGTGAGGTGCTGCTGGGCAACTCCACCCCCCTGTATGCCCGCCTCTATCAGGAGGGGCTCATCAACCGGAATTTCAGCTACGGATATGACAGCGTCCCCGGCTGCGCCTTTCTGGCGGCGGGAGGCGAGTCCCGGGACCCGGAGGCCGTCCGGGCCGCTGTGGAGGCGGAGGCCCGCCGCATCGGAGACGAGGGCGTGGACCCGGGCCTGTGGGACCGGGTGAAGAAGGGGGTCTACGGGTGGAGGGTGCGAAGCCTCAACTCCTTTGAGACCCTGTGTGTGAATCAGGCCCAGAACTTCTTTGCCGGACGGGAGTACCTGCGCTTTGCCGACCTGTTCGCGGACATCCGAAAGGAGGACGTGGAGGCCCTCATTGCCCGGTGGGTGACCCCGGCGCGCACCTCCTTGTCTGTCATCCGGCCGAAGGAGGTGGGCTGACCATGGTGCATGTGGTATCATTTCCCGGCCTTGGGCTGGAATTTACCCTGAACCGGGTGGCCTTTGAGATCTTCGGCCGGCCGGTGTACTGGTACGGCATCATCATCGCCTGCGGACTGCTGCTGGCGGTGTACTTGTGCTCCAAGTGGGCCCCCCGGTTCGGCGTGGTGCCCGACCACATCCTGGATCTGATGATTTTCGCGGTGCCTGCGGCCCTCATCGCCATCCGGGCCTACTATGTGATCTTTAATCTGGATCTGTATAAGAATGTGGACGGTTCCCTGAACTGGGAAGCCATCTTCCGGTACAGCGACGGGGGGCTGGCCATCTACGGGGCCATCATCTCGTCGGCCATCGTGCTGCTCATCTTCTGCCATGTGCGGAAGGTCAGCTTCCTGGCCTTCGCCGACCTGGGGGTCCACGGGCTGTTTATCGGCCAGCTCATCGGCCGGTGGGGCAATTTTATGAACGTGGAGGCCTACGGCGGGGTGACCGACCTGCCCTGGCGCATGTGCAGCGAGTCCATCGCCCAGGACATGCTCGCCCAGGGGTATGTGGACCAGACGGGCTTTCAGGCCATCCTGGATGGGACCCTGGGGGTACATCCCACCTTCTTCTATGAGTCGGCCTGGAACTTTATCGGCCTGATTTTAGTGTATCTCATCGGGAGGCGGTGGCGGAAGTACGACGGGGAGTGCTTCCTGTTCTACCTGTGCTGGTACGGCCTGGGCCGGGCCTGGATCGAGGGCCTGCGCACCGACAGCCTGTACTTCTTTGGCCTGGAGCTGTTCGGGGCGCCCATCCGGGTGTCCCAGATGGTGGCGGCGGTGTGTTTTGTGGCGGCGGGGGCCATCCTGCTCTACAACCGGTTCCGGCCCCACGACCCAGCCAAGCTGTATGTGAACCGCCTCAAGGCCCAGGCGGAACAGAAAACCGACGACAAGAGCGACAACAAGGAGGAGTAATCCGTGGCAGCGGTAGTAATAGACGGAAAGGCCCTGGCGGCCAAGGTGAAGGAGAGTGTTCGCGCTCAGGTGGAACAGATGGAGCGCAAGCCCGGCCTGGCCGTAGTGCTGGTAGGGGACGACTCCGCTTCCCGGGTGTACGTAAACGGAAAGAAAAAGGACTGCGGGGAGTGCGGCATCTACAGTGAGGAGTACGCCATCCCGGCAGAGATAACCCAGCAGGAGCTGCTGGAGCTGGTAGAGACCCTGAACGGCCGGGAGGACATCGACGGCATCCTGGTGCAGCTCCCCCTGCCCAGGCACCTGAATGAGAAGGAGATCCTGCGGGCCATCCGGCCGGACAAGGACGTGGACTGCTTCCACCCCTTCAATGTGGGCGAGCTGATGATCGGGGAGAACGGCTTCCAGCCCTGCACCCCCGCCGGGGTGATGCGGATGCTCCGGGAGTACGGCATCGACCCCGCCGGCAAGCACTGTGTCATTGTGGGCCGGTCCAACATTGTGGGCAAACCCCAGGCCATGCTCATGCTCCGGGAGAACGCCACGGTCACCATCTGCCACACCAGAACCCCCGACCTGAAGGCGGAGTGCCTCCGGGCGGACATCCTGGTGGCCGCCGCCGGCCGGGCGGGCCTCATCACCGGCGACATGGTGAAGGAGGGCGCTGTGGTCATCGACGTGGCCATGAACCGGAACGAGGCCGGAAAGCTGTGCGGAGACGTGGACTACGCCGCCGCGGCGGAGCGGGCCTCCTACATCACCCCGGTCCCCGGGGGAGTGGGCCCCATGACCCGGGCCATGCTCATGGAGAACACCCTGTACGCCGCCCGGAATCACGGGAAAAATTGACGGCCGGTTTCCCCTGAGATGGGAACGGCGAAAACAGAAAAACGCGCGCCCCCTGGGGACCGGCATGGTCCCAGGGGGCGCGTTTTCTATGGGAATGCTCCTCCGCGCCTCCTGCGGGGCGGAGGGGTGAGACGGTCAGGGGACCGCTCTTTGCAGCAGAACGACGGTCTCATCACTACTTTCGTTAGGTAGGGAATTGCTGTCATTATCGATAATCACGTCTTGCGACGAAACACCATCAAATTCAAGAGGGACTTTGAAACGAACGCTCTTGATCCAGAGGCCGTTTGGCTGCCGCTCAGGGTAAATCTGTACGCTATCTAGCAGTGCGTGCATGATTTCCTGTTCGTCACGCTCCGGCATAATGTCCATCATGTCAACAATGATCCGCATGGTTGCGTACACTTCCTCAGCCGTAGCAGCCTTGCTCCCGGCGTTTTGGATAGCAATACTTACCTGATTGATCTTGCTGTCCAATTCGGCAATACGCTTCATACGCTGGCGCAGTAACCCTTGCAGGTCATCGTACATTTCGTCGTAGAGATCATCGTCGGCGTCAAGCTCCATAATCTTCGATAGCAGCTTGGACTTCTGGCGTTCTTCCTTTTTCTTTGTGGCAGCGAGAGTATCAGCTTCCGCCTGCAAAGCATCCAGATTGGCATCGGTTCCGATGGATTTCATAATGTCCTCTGTGAAATCCATATTTTGCAGCGCTTCCTGTACTACGCGGCGCACCTGCTCATTCACATCGTCCTGCCGGATATGCTTTGTGTATGTGCAGCGCTGGCTGCTCACGGTTTTGGTATTCTTGCAGATATAGTACCACATATCTGTGTAGAAGTCGCCGGAACCATCTTTTTTCTTCTTCCGGTTCACGACGCCATACATAGGCGCACCACACACAGGGCATTTGATAAGGCCGGAAAGAATGTGAGCATGTTCCGGGCTGTATCTTTTTTCCCGCTTATAGGCATTCAACCCCCGTTTTACTTGCGCAGCCTGCCAGAGATCGTCCGGGATAATAGCTTCATGTTTGCCGTCAAATATCTCATATTCAGCCTGTTTGACGGTATGGTACTCATTACGTGTGCCTTCGATTTTCTCGCTTTTCCGGCGTCCGTAGGCGATTTTTCCGGCATAGACCGGATTGTCCAATACACCTCTCACGAAGGTGGTTGAAATTCGACTGTATATCCCATTTTGGCGGATCTGCTTATTATATCCGTTTTCGCCCAGCCATTTGGCAACGCCGTTTATGCCCAAATTCGTATGCACGTATTTGTCATAAATCAAGCGTACAAGCGCAGCTTCGGAATCGTCGATGACAAGCACGCCATCCTCGATCCGATAGCCATATGGAGCCTGACCGCCGTTCCATTTGCCTTCACGAGCCTTCTGCCAACGTCCTGCCATCGTCTGCGCCTGGATGTTTTCACGCTCCAGCTCGGCGACACCGGCCAGAACAGGAAAGAGGATTTTTCCGGCAGCACTGGCAGAATCAATCCCATCTTCCACGCAGATCAGGTTTACGCCAAAGTCCTGCATAATCTGCAAGTTGTTCAGTACATCAGCGGCGTTACGCCCGAAACGGGACAGCTTGAACACCAGCACGTAATCGACATGATCCTCATTGCCGTTCTGTATCCGGCGCATCATTTCCTGAAACTGCGGCCTGCCGGTAGTATTCTTGCCGGATTTTCCCTCGTCCGAAAAGGTAGCAACTACCTGCATACTGCGGTGAGCTGCCTCCCTTTTCAGACGGTCTTGCTGTGCATCCAGACTATATCCGTCCACCTGCATCTGTGTGGAAACGCGGGTATAGAGATAGCAGTGTTTCTTTGCTTGATTCATATGTGGTCCCCTCCTTAATTCAGGAGCTCATACTTAAACAAAGTCAGCACTATAGCAGCCATTTTTTTCTGCTCCTTCCTGTATCTGATATTCTTTCAGCCATTCACGCACAAGGGCAGAAACCGTCATGTCTTTATCCAAGGCAATCTGCTTGAGCGCCTTGCGCTCTTCCTTTGTCATCGTGATCGTCAAATTTACCATGTTTCTTTCTGCCATTTTGATTTTCCTCTCAACACGGAATTCTGTGTTCTTGTGTATTTGTGTAATAACATAACACAGAATTCCGTAAAAATCAACATGTGATCATAGAAAAAACGCATATATATCAAACTTCTTAACCTGTATGCACGCGCCCAGAGGGCGCGGCCGGGTGTAGGCATGAAGACCTGACCTGACCGGCTCGCCGGCTCCGCATACAGAAAGGAGAAAGACCATGAAGATCCTGAGAGTCGAACCTGAGAAATCCCCTGAGATCGTCGACATGGAAGGCACGCTCGAAGCACTGCAGGCAGCAGTCGGCGGCTATATCGAGGCCGTGTATCCCTGGGATGACCCCGTCGCAATCGTCTGCAACGATGATGGCAAGTTCAACGGCATGCAGCCAAACAGGGCGTTGTACAACGAAGACGGCGAGATCATGGATATCATCGCCGGTACGTTCCTGATCGTTGGTCTGACCGATGACAATTTCGGGCCTCTGTCCGATGAACTGGCTGCCAAGTACGCCGCGCTGTTTGGGACGCCCGAGGCTTTCCTTAGATCCGGCGACCGCATTCTCGTCTTTCCCATGGGCCCGGACCCGGACACGTGTCCGTTCTGACAGCATGATGCTAAATATAGTTAGACTATATATATAATAAGAAAGGGGGACGCATATGTCGGATTTGACTCTTAAATATATCGCCGATCTGGACGCCGGTGTGCGTGACTTGTTCGCGTCTGACCGATGGCGCAGCTACCTTGAATTTTTGGCAAAATTCCACCGCTACTCGGCGAACAACACAATCGCGATCTATCTGCAGCGGCCGACAGCATCGCTTGTCGCCTCTTTCTCCGACTGGCGCCGCAAGGGACGCAAGGTCAAAAAGGGCGAGCACGGGATCAAGATCCTGGCACCGCACGTCATAAAGAATACTGATGATGATACTGGCGAGATCAAGCAGCGCCTCGGTTTTCATATTGCCTACTGCTTTGACGTCAGCCAGACAGACGGCGCAGACCTGCCCGAAGGCCCGGCGCGTCAACTGACTGGCTCTGTCGATGGCTATGCGCACATCTGGGATACGCTCCTGGCTGTATCTCCTGTGCCGGTGTCGATCGAACCGATCACAGGCAGCGACGCAAACGGCTACTACAGCCACTCTGACCAGCGCATTGTCGTCCGCGACGGCCTGGCGGAGCTGCAGCGGGTCAAGACAGCAATCCATGAGATCGCTCACGCGCTCCTGCATGCCAAGGGAGCAGAAGAAGCCGATGCAGACCGCAGCACGCGGGAAGTACAAGCCGAATCTGTGGCGTATGTCGTGTGCCGCGCCCTGGGCCTGGACACTTCCGACTATTCGTTCGGATATGTGGCCGGTTGGAGTGCTGATAAAGAGCTGAAAGCCCTCAAGGCGTCCCTTGACTGTATCGTCAGGACGTCTGACCGGATCCTCAAGGCCTTTGAGCCTTCCGATGACAATGGCAGCGGCCAGGAAACCTCGGCCGCTTGATTTTACAAAGATCATCATAAAACCTACAAATACATTGACTTTTTGTACAAAATATGTTATATTATATATAATTTGAAAAGCAATATGCTTTGTAATGGCACCGTGCACACATTTACGCATGGTGTCTTTTTTTGTCCGCATGACATACAAAGAAAGGAGATGCTGCGTGTATGGAATTGAGCGTCCGCGATTATAAGCGAGCCATAGCCGACGGAAAGCTGGACGACTGGTCTCCGAAAGACATTGAACGATGGCTGCACTCCGACGTCGGCGGGATCGTTGGCCAAGACGCAGCCTGCCGGGCCGCGGCCATGATCGTCTACAACCACTTTGAACGCCGACCGAGTGTCTCCCTTTTCATCGGGCCGACTGGCTGCGGTAAAACAGAGATCTGGCGGGCACTTCGCCGCGAATACAGCGCCGACAACGTCCACATTATCGACGCATCAACACTCACCGCCGAAGGCTGGCGCGGCAGCAACAAGATATCGTCAATCTTTCGTTCGATACGCCCGGACCGGCGCGGCCGCTGTATCCTTGTTCTCGATGAGTTCGATAAAGTGTTGGAGCCTCAGTATGGGGCAAATAATACTAATTACAGCGATCTGATCCAAAACCAACTGCTGCGCCTGTGCGACCATGACACGCTCTTTTTTGGCGCTGGCGATGACAGCAACAGTGCCCTGTCAGTTGACTGTGCCGGTGTATCTGTGGTGATGCTGGGCGCGTTCTCGCGGCTGCGTGAGCGCAAGGCGATTGGCCAGAAACACATCGGGTTCGGCACCGCAACCGCCCCCGCCGGAGACATACAGGCAGAAGCGATCACAGTTGACGATCTGATTGAGTACGGTATGCGAGCCGAGCTTGCGGGCCGTATCAATCGTATTGTCTGCATGGATCCTCTGACAGTCCAGGACCTGGTACGGATAGGCCAAGACGAGTCCAACCGCCTGTCATTGCTGCTTGACCGGCCCGTCGATATCGTGCCGGACGCGCTGATCATGCTGGCGCGTATTGCTCTGCACAAGGGCCTGGGCGCCCGCTGGATGAAATCCAAGATCGGCACAATGATTGACGACATGATCTATGATGATCCAGATGCGCAGCATTATGTGATCGAGTATGAACCGCCGGACGCAGATGCCCGCCGGCAAGGGATGTTCTCATAAAATAAGGCCCCCATTTGTTAGACAGCAAATAACGCGATCCAACAAATGGGGGATTCCATGGATTATGAATTCAACAATTCCTGCGCAATGGGGTCGTTGGCATCCATGACGATGACGCGCCGGTTTTTGGCGCCCTCACTCTCTACAAACTTTCCGTTGGCATCCCGGTCCTGTCCCCGGACAAAGGGATCTGCTTCAAAGCCCAGTCCGATGGTCGTCAGCTGGTCTTCGGGAACGCCGAAAGCACTGACCAGCAGATTCTTTACCGCAGCTGCCCGGCGGTTGGACAGGTCTACCCGAGCCTGCTGATCTCCGTCGGTAGCCGTAGTACCGGCCAGCAGGATGGGATGGTCGGGATGGGCAAGGATGACCTCAGCCACCGGCTTGAGTGCCTCCTTTGCCGCTGCCTCATCCAGGAAGGCATCACTTTCCGCCTTGAACATCACTTGGGTCGAGTTGAGCTCAAAGGGGGTCTCAAAGACCAGGGGCTCTTCCTCCACAGTAACCGCCCCAGCTGTATCCGGCTCTGCGGGGCCATGGATTTTGAGGGTGTACTGAATGCTGTCCCCCTGGTCCGCCCAAATACGAATGTAATAGGTGGTTTCAGGCGGCAACTCTAAGCTCAGTGTAGCTGCGGTTCCATCCTGTTTTGCGGAAAGTGGCGAATAAGGATCATGAATCGTTTCTCCGTATACGTCATAGACCCGCAGATCGAGATCTCCAGTGTCCTTGGTCATGTTCACTGTGGTGATTTCATAGGTGGCATTCTCCACTGAGTTAGTAGTAAAGCAGAACCACTGGCCCTGGTTGTTGCTCACTTTGCCAGAAAGCTGAGTCTCAAGAGGGATCATACCGCCATCGTCCTGATTTGTTCCGGCGGATATTTCCTGCCCGATTACTGCACCCACCGATTCAGATATGCTTCCAGAGGTAGAATAACCAATTTTTTGCTCTTCCGGGTCCCGAATGATCAGGGAATACTCAATGCTGTCTCCATTGTCGGACCAAATATAAATGTAATAGGTAGTATCAGGCGGCAGGTCCAAGCTAAGGGTTGCGGCTCTACCGTTTTGTTTTGCAGACAGCGGGGAATAGGGGTCATGGATGGTCTCGCCGTAGGCATCATAGACCCGCAGATTAAGATCTCCCGTGCCTAATGTTTTATTGACTGTCGTAATCTTATAGGTTGCGTTTTCTGCCGAGCCAGTGGTAAAGGCATACCATAGTCCGCCTTCCTGGGTAGCCTTTCCGGTCATTCGGGTGTTCAAAGGCAGCAGAACTGCATCGTTTTGGTTGGTCCCGCCCCGCAACGTTTCGGTCTGTTCCGCCTCTTCGCCCAGCTCATCGGTTACCACAGTCAGTGAACCTATACTCTGCTGTTTAACAGGGGCACTTTCCTGGGATGAGATGTCCTCCGTTGCTTGAGAACTGCTTACTTCCTGAGAGGACATATCTGCCGTATCCTTCTCTCCACAGGCAGTTAATGTAAAAGTCAGAGTCAGCGCCAGAAGCCATATAATTGACCGCTTCATGATTCTTTCCCTCCTGGTTGTTTATTCCTGCGCCGCCGATTCATTTGGCGCCTCAATGGTCAAAGTGTATTCAATGGTATCGCCCTGGTCGGCCCAAATATAAATATAGTAGGTGGTATCCGGTGGCAGATCCAGGCTCAAGGTAGCTGCTTTGCCGCTTTGTTTTGCGGACAGCGGAGAATAAGGGTCATGAATCGTTTCGCCGTAGGCGTCATAGACCCGCAGATTGAGATCTCCGGTACCCCTGGTCATATTGACGGTGATCAACTTATATGTAGCGTTCTCAGCAGAGTTGGTGGAGAACGCATACCATTGTGCCTCATCCCGGCTCACCTTACCCTCCAGCTTTACATCGAGTGGAAGAAGCTGAGCATCGTCCTGATTGGCAGCAGCCGCAATCTCCAGTCCGTCTTTTGCATCAGGCCCAGGCTGGGCCAAATTGTTGGCCGGTTCCTGCCCGTCTGGGCTTCGGAAGATGAGGGAGTAGGAAATAACATCTCCAGCGTCGGCCCATACCTTCACATAATAGGTGGTCTCAGGGAGCAGATCCAGACTCAAGGTAGCTGCCCTGCCGCTTTGTTTTGCAGACAGAGGAGAATAAGGATCATGGATCGTCTCACCAGACTCGTCATAAACCCGCAGGCACAGGTCGCTGGTCTCCGAAGTCTGATTGACCGTGGTGATAGCGTAGGTGGCATTTTCCGTCTCATCGGTGGTAAAGGAGAACCACTGGGCCTCCTCCCGGGCGGTCTTGCCACGCATCCTGGTGTCCAGAGGGACATTCTGGGCACTGTCCTGATCACTTCCCCCCGTCAGCTCGACTACCTCGGGCAACTCTTCCTGGGAAGCGGAGGCCGATATACTCTCCGTCCCCGAATTGCTCCCGTTCTCGCTTCCGCTGCCGCTTGACGCTTTCTCCCCGCAGGCTGTCAGCGTCAGCATCAGCGCAGACGCCAGCATCAGGGATAACAGGTTCTTTTTTGTCATACTGTGTTTCTCCCTTCCGGTATTCTTTCTTATTTCTTCGCCCATCCGGGCAGCCGGTCATTATCGTTTGGCATCATCTCTGGCCTGTTTGGCCCGGTTGGATGCCACATAGCCATCATAGGTCCCGGCATATGTTCTTGCCTGTTTTTCATGGAAGATGGCCCGATCCTTTGCCTGATATTGCCGCCAGGCCCGCTCATTTGCCTCCCGCCTGGGATCCGGACCGGAGCTGGAGACCGGAGCGCTGGAGCCCATGATCCAATCCCTCACCGCTTTTCCGGTGCTGTCTGCAAAGCGCTCCACCACACCGGCCCGTCTCCGTGGAGCCTGCCGCTGCTGCGGGCCAAGGTTTACCCCGGCGAAAAAGGCCAAAAAGCGCTCCACCAGGGGCACCAGGAATTTATAGACCAGGTACAGCATCCCCAGCGTGACAAGCAGCTCCGGAAAACTGCCCTGGCCCTGGGAAAAGGCCTCTACACTGTTCAGCCCCAACAGGATCATGGCGAACAGCATGACGTAACGAAAAAACTTTCCCAGCAATTTCCCAATGAAGTTCATAACGCTGCCTCCTTTACTCCAGAATGTGGACATCCCGCGTGGCAGGCTGTCCCACAGGCATAGAGGTGTCGCTGGGCCAATAGGTGGCCGTGGGGTCGATGCTGAAGGTCAGGTGCTGTCCGTCATACTGCTCCAGTCCCTCTGCATAGGCAACCGAAATGAGGCTCACGGTGCCGCTTCTGGGAGGACTTACCGGGTCGCCGGACTGCAATTCCATCTCCTGGGGGGTATCCAGCACAATGAGACGGAAGGTCTGGCTGGAGTCGGACCAGGGGGCGTTGGGATCGGGGCAGCCCTGGAGGGCAATGACCTCTTCGTAGCTGTAAGTGCCCACCGTGCCGGTAAAGACGATGCGGTCTCCGTCGGTGGGAAGTTGGCTTTCCGTACTGCTGTCGGCAGAGGAGCCGCCCTGCTGGGGTGTCCCGGGCTCCGGGGTCCAGCTGTCCAGAGCGGAGAGATCGCTGATGTCGTGCCAGGGGATGTCGATGAAATCCGGCGTTTCAGAGTCGGCGGCATCCATGCGCCCGGACCACTGCTCCTCCCGCACCAGAGCGCCGTTCTGGAGGGTGATGCGGGTCATCACGGTGCTTCCGGTTCCCCCTGCAATCTCCGACAGGCCCAGGCCCATTCCGTCTCCCTGGAGGGAGAGTCCCGAGGCGTAGCCGCCGCCCCCGCTGTACTCCTCCAAGGATTCCTCCGGATGGATCACTTGGTCGGTTTCCGGGTCATACTGGAACAGCAGCACCAGGTCGCTGTAGTTGTCCTCCTCCTGGGAGAGAAGCAGCGTGGGTACCGGGTCGCCGGCCTCCAGTTGGACCAGGGCGTAGCGGTAGTTGCCAGTTGGGGTCACTTGGTAAGGAGAATAGGAATAGCTATTTGCCTGGGAGACGATGATGCGGTACTGCGCCAGGGCCTGCTCCAGGGCCAGGTCTGCCGGGTCCTCCTCCTCGTTGGGAACGGAGGTTGAGCCATCGGAGACACTCACAGAGGGTTGAGAGTTCTCCCCCGGCCCGGCGGCGGGCTGAGACATGTGGCTGACGCCGTACACGCCCGCGCCGATCACCGCCACAGCGGCCACCGCGATCAGTCCCACCTTAGCCGCCCCAAGGCCGCCTGCAGCGGCCTTGGCTCCAGCGGCCGCAGCCGCTCCGCCTTGGGATGCCGCCCCGGTCCCGACGGCGGCAGTCCCAGCACCAGCCGCGCCGGCCTGTGCGGCACTTGCCAGCACGTTCTGGAGGATCTGAGCGTTGGGCAGCTGGGCCGCCTGGGCATCCTGGACCCCCAGAAGCCACAGCAGGAAGGGAATGGGCGCCAGACCGTAGAGCTTGGTCCCCTTCTTCTCCAGGTCCCGGACCTGGGCCTCGATCTTCCGGCGGCCATACAGCAGGCGGCTTTTCACCGCGCTCTCCGAGGCCCCCAGGGCGGCGGCAATGTCCTTCACCGGCATTTCCTGGTAGTAGTACATACCGATGACCGCCCGCTGGTCCTCGGGCAGAGCGTCGATGATCTCCCGGATCAGCCGGGTGATTTCCGCCCGGTCTAACACCTCGTCCGGCAGGTTTCCGGCGTCCTGGTCTTCAAAGCGCTCCTCCACGGGGCTGTCCGGCTCCTCCCCTGCTGCCATGTCGGTAAAGAGCAGGGGCTTTTTCTTTTTCAGGTAGTCCCGGGCGGTGTTGGCCGCGATCTGCCGCACCCAGGGAGAAAACTTTGTGTCGCCCTGAAAACGGTCCAAGTGGGTAAAGGCCTTGACGTAGGTGTCCTGGAGAAGATCCAGGACTGTATCCTCGTCCCGGATCATGGACTTGATGGTATAAAACACCCCGTTGTAGGTCTTCTCATACAGGGCAGCCAGGGCGTTCTGGTCCCCATCCCGGGCCAAAGCTACCAGACCGGCCAGCCCGTCTCCAGCCTGCTCTCCTCCAGACGCGCAGAAAGGACAGGCGTTATTTCCCTCTGGAATGGTTCTTCCACACCGATCACGGTTCATGGTGTTCGCCTCCATGTAAGTTCTCTTTAGTAAGCCTCTGCAGGATCTCCGCTTTTTTCGTTCGGTTGATGGGGAAGGATTCCACCGCAGCTCGGATAATTCTCCGTATCATCTGTTCCATTACTCTTGCCTCCGTTTCATAGGGATTTCCCTGATCATCAGGTTCCTGACACCCATGTAACGAATTGGGAGACTGTCCGGTTGCATACGTTTTTATTTTTTTCAAAAAATATTTACTCTGTCTGGGACTAAAAAAATAGACAAATGAGCGCTCCTGCTTTCTATTTATTTTAGCATATACTTCCAAACAGATCAAGGAATTCACCATCGATATTGATTTGCAAGTGTTGTTACTTGCTGCGTCACATACCCCGGCAAATGGTGACTTCCGTATCTAGCACTGGCGCGGCTTCGCGGCCGCCCTGTCACATGTTGTGCTTTCGGATCACACAATTTCAGCCGATTTTTGAGCAGGCAGTCACTGCCTTCCATTCAGTGCTGGAGCGACATGAGCTCCGTTCGCCCTGTACGGGCTCAGCTTCGCAGGGTAAAACAAAAAAGGGCATAAGAGGGGGTGACGCAGCTTCGCAGCGCCCGGCATAGCCGGTACCCCTCTTACAAGCCCCTGACGGGGTGCCCATGCCGCCGAGAGGGCGGCGAAACATAGAACAATTATATCAACTGCTGGGCAACTTGTGGCCCACAAAATGGCTCAAACTTGGGCCAATCATGGGCCACAGCGCGGCTCACTCTTGGGCTCACTTCGGCCCACAGAAAGGCTCACTCTTGGGCCTATCTGGGCCCACTGCGAGGCTCACTCCTGGCCATAGGTCGTAAGGTCGGACGATACAGCCCTGCACGAGACCGCCGGCGGACGCACGGGGGAGCGGATACAGGCAGGAGCGAAACAGATGCCGCCAGCCAGCATATCATTCCGCCGTCACACATGACGTCACTGATAATATCAAGCTCATATCGTCGATTGTGTGCAGTGTGTGCACTCGGTGTGCAGTCAAAATGCACGCGATTTCAAGCAAAAAACACTCATAAATGGCAAGAATTTTCATTGTGTGCACTTTGTGCAGTTTTTTCTTATAAAACCTATATATATAACATTTTTATGTTTTATATATATATAAGAAATATCAGAAAAAAGTGCACACACTGCACAAGTGCTGTTTTTATGCTAAAAAGTCTGATAAATGAGAAGAAACACGTGTGCAAAACGTTTGCACACGAGTGCACACGAGTGCACTCGTGAAGATGGAATGAGCAGCGAGGTCGAGTGATGGTATGCTCGTGAGGGTCTTGATCGACCCTGCCCTGTATTCCTATCCCGGAGTTCGTACGGACAAAAAAAGACCACGCTGGACGTCCAGCGTGGTCTATGCTTTTATTCTTCTGTTGTATCGTCATTGGCAAGCTGCTGCCAATGGATTGTACGGATGAGGCCGCCCTTGTTCCACTGCCGCGGTTTGGCCTTACCATCAGTGGCTACATAGCACATCTCATCTGTGTTGAGGCTACCTGCGTAGCGACGCACCTTGTCAGGTGACACAAGCCCCCATGCACCTGGGTTGCAGAATTTGTTGCGGCCGTGTTTGCGAGTCTCTCTGTACTCAGACAGAGGGGGTTGCACGTATCTCAGATCATTCATGTCAGTGCGCACTCGGCGGCCCGGCTTAAAAAACTCAACACCATACGCATTGTTGTTGGCCCACTGCTCGAGGTCATCGCGCAGCACGCGCATGCTCTGCTCACGCTCGCCTGTAACATCGCACCACCGCACATACATCTCGTACAGCAGTTCCAGGGGCATCACTCGCATCTTGAGACTAGGCACAACCTCGTCCAGGAATCTCAGAGACGGCATAGACTCTGTCAACATCTCGCGCTTATTGGGCTCCAGCACTTTCAGCGATTTGGCGTCATAAGCATCAAGACAAGGCATATCTCCGGTCAGCTTATAGGCCAGCCACTCTGCTACTTCCTCGCGCAGCACGTAGTCGGACTTGATGTATGGTCTGCTGTCGTCAAACGAGCGTTCAAAGCGGATGACGACAGTATGCGAAATAATGCTGTCGTTTTTCTCGGCAAAAATAGGGGCCTTATTGCTCTGCTGCAGCAGCAGTCCGCGGAACGTATACGAGAACGGCTTGCCGTAGATGGTTCGGAACGGCATCTCCTGGCTGCGGGCCAGCATCTTAGCCGTAGCACACTGGTCGACGTATGTTGTGCCGCTACCGCTGTCAGACTCTTCGCCGACGATCGCGTAGGCCGTAAGAATGTTCTGGGCCAAATTATAATCCTTCCCCAAAGATTCGACAGATGCAGGGATGACGCGCTGTGCATCGCTGCGCAAATCATCATCACCTTGATCTTGTGTGTCTTTGACGATCAGGCGGCGCATCATAGACCAGATGGCACTCTTGCCATTGTGCCCACGGCCGTTGCCGTTGACCCAAAAATGATACAGGCCGGGTGTACCGTTGAGACGCCGCACCATAAACTGCATGGCCTGCCAGATGATCAGGCTGCTGGCTTTGCCCTCGTCGGTTGTCATGTCAAAAGGATCTGTCAGCATCTGGCCAGGGTGCCAGTCTGTCCCGTCATTGTCATTGTGGATAACAGGCTCGGCTACAATACCTGATGCATCTTTCTTGAGCACAGCCCCTGGGCCATAGGGATGATATACTGGCAGCTTACCGAGGCTGATCTGCGTTGGGTATTTTGCATCAAAATCCTTGTCGTCATACGATGTGAGGCTCATCGTCCTGTAGTCCCAGACGCCGTTGCGGAACCATATCAGCATGTTGTCGTCCTGCAAGTATACACGCGGCGCCTTGCACAGCTCACGCACAAACGTCGCGATGTCCTGCTTTGTGCCATTAGGACACAACCTCTGAAAGATCATCATCACCTGGCTCGTGTTATCGGTCTCGTCGACAACGCTATACGTGCCGGACCACTTCCAGATGCCCGCCTCTTTGTGGTACTGCTTGGCAATGATCTTGTAGCCGCTTGTGCCTGTATACATGATGCGGATGGCACCGGTACGCATAACGATACGAGCAACAATGTATCCTGGCAAGGACTGCAGGGGCTTGAGCTTATCTCCACGCGCGCGATTCTGGTTTTCGAGGCCGATGGCGATTGCGATCTTAGTCAGTATCTGATCACGGATCTGCTCCGGCACATCGCTGCCCTGATCGAGCAGATACGGAAGAGTCCGGCCGTAGAGCGTATAAATCACGCTATCCGCGGCCATGTTGATCAGGCCGTCGCGGTCTTTGGGCTGATACGTCTGCTGTGCTTGCGTAGGCTGTGCTGTGGGCTGTTGCGACTGTGTTGCCGAGGTACGCGTAGAGGAGTCAATATTCTGTTGAGGTGGATCGGAGTGTATGTTTGTATTTGTCATCTTATGTTACCTCTTATTTTTTCGAGGTAACATTGGAATGCGTATTAAGCGCTCGTCGTTTGCCTCTCAATCGATCAATATCAGCACGCATCTCGCGCAACTCGCGTTTTCCTGCCTGACAGGTCATTTCGCCGATTGCACGAGCAACAGATTCTTTCCGGTCCTGCAGAGTGGTCATTTTTAATCCGCACGCCACAAGCATATCGTATACATTTCGGCGGGCTTTAGCTCCTGTTGCAGATGGGTAGACTGCCTCATAATCATCTAGTGCTGTGATAATCAGCACTGCACCTGAAATAATATCGGCATCTCTTCTGTCCCGGTGTAATTTCTGTAGTTCTGTCATTAGTGTTCCTCCTCTTTCAAGTTTAGCGGGTTGTGTACTTCACCAGTGGTCTCGTTATAGGACAAGCCATACTCACGGTACCAGTCGATTGGACCTGGAGACCAGAGCGTCGGATATGCTGTCCGAGCATCGGCGATCATCTCGTCGTAGGTCATAGGCCATCTGTCGATCTCATAGTCGCCATGTACGGCACACAGCCGACCGTAATTATAACTATATGGCTCATCGTCTCGCGGTTTACGCCTGTAGGACGCAAAGCCAATCTGGCCGTTATGGATCTCGACTGCATAAACCTTGCCAGGGTAGATCATTGGCCCGTCTGCGTCGCTGCCTACCGCTGCAATCATTCCACGGCCGATTTTGCGCCAGTCGGGATTGCCAGAAGCTTGGAGCGTGTATGCGCCAAATGGCAAAGACCGGCGAGCCGCCGAATACTCTCGCGGTGTCATAGTCGTATAGTCCTTCACTTTTTGCCTCCTATTACAATATATTTACGGTTAAGGGCACGGCAGCCAGCCGTGTCTTTTTCCGCATCGTTGCCAAAGCTGTTAGAATGGGAGAGTCTTGGCCTGATGTTGGCCTCCAAGGACCGTAGCGTCCGTAAATGAGTCCGTCAGCCAGCCTCTCATTCGCAGCGTTCGATTTATGCAGGTTGTTGGCCACATCGGTGCGCCCGTGTCATCAAATAGATTGTACCGGCAATGATGGAATGGCTGGTCGCCAAAGACAAATCTACGATGAGGAGCGATTCGCATGAACAACGTGGCAGGGATCGATGTTTCCAAAGGAAAAAGTGTAGTATCTGTTCTCCGCCCTTTTGGGGAAGTGGTGGCAAAGTCGTTTTCTGTTGGCCACACCGGAAGTGAACTCAAGGAGCTGGCAAACTACTTGAAAAGCCTGGACGGTGAGACACGGGTGGTCATGGAACACACCGGGCGGTACTACGAACCGGTGGCCCGCTTTCTCCATGAGGAGGGTATCTTTGTCAGCACGGTCAATCCGAAGCTTATCAAGGACTACGGAAACAACTCCCTGCGCAGAGTGAAAACAGACAAGGCGGATGCCAGGAAGATCGCCCGATATGGGCTTGACAACTGGGTGGAATTGCGCCAACATACTCCTATGGACACGATTCGGATGCAACTGAAAACGCTGAACCGGCAGCAGGGTCTGTACTCCAAAACCAAGACGATGATGAAGAATAACCTTATCGCTCTCCTGGATCAGACCTACCCCGGCGTCAACGCCCTGTTTGACAGTCCTGTCCGTGAGGACGGCAGCCAGAAGTGGGTGGACTTTGCCACGACCTTTTGGCATGTGGACTGTGTGCGGGCTATGAGCCTCACTGCTTTTATGGAGCGTTACCGCAAGTGGTGCAAGCGGCATGGCTACAACTTCAGCCAGAGCCGGGCCATTGAGATCCACACGGACGCCCAGGATCTGATTGCCATGCTCCCCAAGGATACCCTGACCAAAACGATGGTTCGGCAGGCCGTTGACGCGCTGAACGCCGTCTCCAAATCTCTGGAGCAGCTCAAGGCTGAAATGCGCACTCTGGCCGCCCAACTTCCGGAATATCCCGTTGTTATGGCTATGCATGGCGTAGGCGATTCTCTCGGCCCCCAGCTCATGGCAGAGATTGGAGATGTGACCCGATTTGCACACAGAGGCTCCATTACGGCTTTTGCAGGGGTTGACCCTGGCGCTGACCAGTCCGGCACCCATGAGACCAAAAGCAACCACACTTCCAAAAGCGGGCCGCCGGAGCTTCGCAAAGCACTCTTTCTGGTCATGGATTGCCTGCTGAAAACACAACCGGAAGACGACCCGGTGTACCGCTTCATAGACAAGAAACGCTCAGAAGGCAAGCCGTACCTGGTCTACATGACAGCCGGAGCCAACAAGTTCCTGCGCATCTACTACGGCAGAGTAAAAGAATACCTGGCGTCTTTGGAGGAAAATTAAGGAAGCATCCTTCCTTGTTGGAGAACGATACTACACGTACTCTAAAAGCATCTTATGCCAGAAAGAGAGAGATTAAGATGTTTTTAGACAATTTATCCACCTCTGTCCTCAGATTGTGTGATATCCGCAAGCTCAGCTATGAAGCCGCCTCCGAGCAATGTGACCTCAGTTCCAGATATTTTGGCGATATTGCCAGAGGCAAAACCGCCCCAACAATCCTGACCTTGGAAAAACTCTGCTTTGGCTTTGATCTAACACCGAATGACCTGTTGATCCCTTCGGCAATTTGGCGGGAGATGTCCTTCCGCAAGCCAATGCCGGTGATGCAGATCCGCTGCTTTCACTTCCTCCATGGCCTTACAGGTTTCCCAGTCTGCCCCCAATGCGGAAGGACTATGGAACGGGAGTACCAGCCCTACTGTGACCGCTGCGGACAATGCTTGGATTGGAATGCCTTCTCCAAAGCAACGATTATCTTGACTCAGAACTAACATCCACGGCTACATATCTTCCCATCCGGCCAGCGCACTCTACACGCTGGCCGCTTTTGGTATGTCCTTTTCCCCTCTCGAATTTTCTTCATTTCCCTATTGACTTTTTATTTGCAGACTCATTTTTAAATTCTATATTATTAGCTGAACAGCGTGCGCCGCGCTGGATCAAAAGATAGCGTGGCCGTGCTTCGGTTTGTTGGAATCACTGTCCCGGCTCGACTTCCCCCTGAAAGCTCGCCTCGTGTGGAATACCAGTGTCTTTTTCGTCGGCCTTTCAGGTTGATTATAACGTGTATTAAGACCATATGTGGTTCTGCAAGAAGTAAGATATGCCATCAATTGTGCACTGTTTAAGGCCTTCTACCTGTAAGAGCTCAAGAGATAAGTATGCCTCTATCGGCCATACCTCTGTGCTGGCATATCCAGAGAAAGCACGATCATACTTTTGTCTTTCGAGTTCCGCCCTACACATTCTGATGGCTTCTTTTCGGGTAATACGTTCTGCGTTTTTTGGCAGCAGATGCTCGGTGTCTGCAGTGGCGGATACGAGATAGTAAGTGTTTGCAAAATCCCGATAGTAGACGACATAATATTTGCTTTTCATGATGTATTCCTCCTATTTTGTTGTATTTTAGGTAAATAAAAAAGCAGCGCAAATAGATACGTATTACGTATCTATTTGCGCTGCTGTCCGGGTCGTTATTAGATCCTTGCTTGCGGTTTTTGCTCTTGGACTTGTCCGCTCGCCCTCACTCCGGTGTCAGTACCATCACCGGCGGCAACCAGGAGAAATCCGTCGGGTCATATGGTGTTTGCCCAAATAAGTTTTATATTAGATTTTTCATTCGGCAACTATCTTCTCGATATTTCCTTGTGCTTTTAGTATACTACTTTTTCTCTGTTCAGTCAAGATTCTGACTAATTTCATAAAATTCGATTTAACCTCATAAATCAGGTTTTTCCAACTTCAATCAGATTACGTAAAATTTTTGTAGAATTGCACAAAATACACTGGGTATATTGATGCATAATTGCAGGAAATTAGCCCCCCCCTCAAAATGGAGAAGGGCTAATACATCATATGAGGCTCAAATGTCTCAGAGCGTAAATCGCCACCGCCTTTTTTCTCGGGGCGTTGGCGATTTACGCTGTACAATTTTTCTTTGTCCCGCGTGTGTTTGTGCTCTGGAGAGTCTTATTTGCAAACCGATCACGATTTAACCGCCACACTTGACTGAACCTGTCGGCGACTCTGCCACCATCTCAGAATCTAAGAGCAATCCGTTAGATCATCTTGAAATGCTTCAAGGCTGCCTCAATCGCCGCTTCCTTTTCCGGCGGGCATTTCGGCTGCTTAGCATTTTCGGATTTGGGTTTGTTGTAACACTCCCGTTCAACAATACCATGCTTCTGTTTGACCTGCGCGACATACAAGCTAGATACATTCAAATCGTATTCAGCCTGTATCCATTGTTTTATCTCGGAATAGGTCGCACCGCCAGGTAGATCAATTTCTGCTGAGGGCTCATAGTCCAAGTAGACATGTTCGCGACTTTTCTCTAATTCCCTACCTAAGAGAACAATCGTCTCCACATGGGCGGTCCGGGGGAACAGGTCCACCGCCTGGGCCTTGACCACCGGGTAGCCCAGCTCCCCGAAGCGCTTCACGTCCCGGGCCAGGGTGGCCGGGTCGCAGGAGACGTAGACGATGCGCTCCGGCGCCATGGAGGCCAGAATCTCCGGCACCTCCGGGGCCAGCCCCTTCCGGGGCGGGTCCACGCAGATGACCTGGGGGCGGACCCCCTCGGCAGCCAGCTGGAAGGCGGCCTCCCCCGCGTCGCCGCACAGGAACCGGGCGTTGTCCACCTGATTGCGGGCGGCGTTGGCCTGGGCGTCCTGTACGGCCTCCGGGACGATCTCCGCCCCGATCACCTGTCCGGCCCGCTGGGCCAGGGCCAGGGAGATGGTCCCGATGCCGCAGTACAGGTCCAGCACCGTCTCCCGGCCGGTGAGGCCGGCAAATTCCAGGGCCTGGGCGTACAGCCGCTCGGTCTGGGCCCGGTTGATCTGGAAGAAGGAGGGGACGGACAGGCGGAAGGTCATGCCGCACAGCCGCTCCTCCAGGAAATCCCGCCCCCAGATGGTCCGGTAGCTCGGGCCCAGGATCACGTTGGTGTCCTTGGTGTTGGTGTTCAGCACCAGCCCCGCCAGGGCGGGCGCCGCCTGCCGGAGGGCCTGCACCAGCTCGGGGGCGTGGGGCAGGCGGGCCCCGTTGGCCACCACACAGCACAGGGCCTCTCCCGCCTGGTTGGTGCGCACATACAGGTGGCGGATCAGGCCTTGGCGGGTCCCCTCGTCATAGGCGGGGATTCGGTACCGCTCCATCCAGCCCTTAAAGGCGCGGCGCAGGGTGGTGACGGCCTCGGGCTGGAGCAGGCAGTCGGCCACGTCCAGCACGTCGTGGCTTCTGGCGCGGTAGTAGCCCACCGCCAGCCCCCGCTTCTCCTGGGCCACCGGGAACTGCACCTTGTTTCGGTAGCGCAGGGGGTCCTCCGCCCCCAGCACCTGGGGAAGCTCCAGGGACACTCCGCCCACCCGGGTCAGCGCGTCCTGGACCCGCTGCCGCTTGGCACGCAGCTCCTCCTCATAAGTCATGTGCCGGTACTGACAGCCGCCGCACCGCCCTGCCAGGGGGCAGTCCAGCTCCACGCGCTCCGGCGACGGGGCCAGCAGGCGGACGGCCCGCCCCCAGGCCACGTTTGTCTTTACCTTTAAAAGCTGGACCTCCCAGCGCTCGCCCAGGATCGTCCCGGGGACAAAGACGACCCGCCCTTCCCACCGGGCGACTCCCATCCCCTCCGCGGTGTAACCGGTGATCTCCAGCGTAAGCGTTGCGTTTTTCTTCCACACGTCCATGGAAAACCGTCCTTTTATCTTAAAAATCAATCTATCATACCATATCGGCACGCGGGAGTAAAGGGCGGCGGAACCGTGTCCCGCGCAATTTTCCAATCCGGCGGGCAAGAGGTCCACTTGAAAAAAGAAAGAAAAATTAAAAATAACACTTTACAACCGGCGGCAATCCTGCTATAATAATTGAGCACTTGATAAGCGCCCGTAGTTCAATTGGATAGAGCGTCAGATTCCGGTTCTGAATGTTGGGGGTTCGAGTCCCTTCGGGCGTACCAAAAGAGGAGGCTAAGAAAGATATTGGGCAGAAAAGTCCAGTGTTTTCAAGGCTTCCGAGGCCCGTAGATCAACGAATCTACGGGCCTCATTTTTTCGATATTTCAATACTGGACCTTCGTTCAGGTGGGACTCAAACCCGCATATTGAACGAAGAATCTGCAACGTGCTTTTGGCCGGGATCCTGGATGCAGGACCCCGGCTTTTCTATTTTATGAATCGACTGCGAGGTGTTCTGATGAAAAATAAGTATTTGACTGAGTTGTCCCGCCGGCTGAGCGTGGATGGGATCCAATCTGCCATCAAAGAGGATCGGCGGCTGGATGTATTCCTCCACGACCGGCCGGTCCTCTATGTGTCCCCGGCAAGCGACGTCTTCCTGCTGCCAGACGGGAGCCAAAACGAGGAGGCCAGTGAGCTGTACCATCAGGTCGCTGTGACAGCGGACGAGGTATATGGGTATGTGGAGGCCATGGAGAAGGCACTGCCCCTTCGTGCCTCTGGGCTCCATGAGGACTTTCGCCTGCTGGCGGATTTCGGCGGTGCGGTGCTGGCAGGGCAGGAACGGGGAAACGGGCTGGGATACCAGTTCGTCACCTGGGTCTGGGCCTATGAACGACAGGGGGTCTGCCACGGACACTACTATGAAGATGACTTTCAAAGCGCCAAGCAGGACTTCGCTGTCCGCTCTGGCCTGATCTCCAAGGCCCAGCTTTTCTCTCCGGAAGAATTGACAGAATTATACCGGGCCACAAACTTCCTGCTGGAGGAAGGACCTGAGCCAGAGGAGAAACCGCTGAAAGCGATCCAGGAAGCCAGAACAAAAATCGAATACACCGTCCCGGATCTTCAAACAAGGCTGGAACAGACACAGAGTCAGGAACCACAAATGAATTTATAAATCCAACGCTAAATCAAATGGGGGCCGTATTTTGCCGAGTGCAGAATACGGCCCCTTTTTGCATTTTGAGGAGAAATCAGACATGACCAGAAAGAGTGAATATAGCTGCCTGCCTCATGCTGCCGCGGTGGCGCAGATGCAGGCGCGCTCAGTTCTCCGCCAGGTGCGGGTCAGAGCCGCGCCCGCCTGCCCCCCAGAGCCGCCGCAGAAGCCGGTCTGCCGGCAGTTCTCCCGCTGTGAGGGGTGCCCCTATCCCGCCCACGGTTTCCTCTGCTGGGGCAGCGGGGATGACTGCATGCGCACCAGGGTAGAAAAACTGAATAGAGAGGAGAAGGCAAAGTATGAAAATCAAAGCGGCGCTCTATAACGCTGACCACCTGGAATATGGGCTTGTCACCATCCCCTTCCCCATCTCCCGGGATCAGTATGACGACACGATCAAGATGCTGGAGGCGCTGGATATCGGAGACCCGCGGGCAAGGGACTGCACGGTGGAGGAGATCGAGGGCAGCGCCCCCAGTCTGAAATGTCTGGAGGGGCGCAGGATCAATGTGGACGAACTGGACTACATGGTCAAGCGTCTGGACAGTTTTTCTGACGGGGAGCTGGCCCAGTTCCAGGGAATGGCAGTGAAGATGGGACTCTCCGATATGACCGACCTCATCAACCTGACCTTCTGTTGCCAGCAGGCCACGGTCATCACGGATTTTTCCGACTTGGAGCAGATCGGCCGGGAGCATTACATGAACCTCCACGGCGGCTGCGCCTCCATGGAAGAACTGGAACAGTTGGACGGTGTGGAGACCGCCCTGCTCCTGATCTCGGAGAATGAGGGTACCATCACCCCCTACGGGGTGGTCTACGACAACGGGATGCAGCTCAGTCAAGCCTACCAGGGCAGAAACTTTCCGGCGTATCTGTATGAGCGCAGCCTGATTGCTTTGACCTTGCGCCCCATCCACACGGACGCCAATGGTAGCGATGCCCTTTGGCTGTACCTCCCCACATCGGAACTCCAGATAGAACGGATGCTCTATCGGGATGGAATGGAAAGTGAAGATTTTGCGAGATTGGATGTTCAGGGCGATAATTTACCCGCTGCAGTCAAGACGGCCTGCGCCTTGGAGCAGGAGAGCGTCTTTGACCTCAATGCCATGTGCGCAGCTATCTCCAAGCTGACGCAGGCGGACCGCCTCAAGCTGGATGCCGCAGTGAGCTTTGCCAAACCGGAAAGCGCCGCTGAGATCCGCCGCTTGGCGGAAAATTTGGAGCTGTTCGATTTCATTCCCAATGTGAGCACCCCAGAGGAGTACGGCAGATATATGATCCAAGACTCCGGCCATTTCGACTACGACAGCAATCTGGACGAGTTTTATGATTATGGGAAGTACGGGCGCCGGTGCATGGAGCGGAAACAGGGGATGTTTACGGAGCAGGGCTATATCTCCTATCAGGGGGCTCTGTCACTGGAGGAGCTGATGCGGGAGGATCCCGGGGAACAATACCAGAGAGAGCAGGAGGAGTCTATGGGGATGGGGGGCCTCACCTGATGCGGAAGGAGACCGATCTTGCCAGGGTAAAGTCGATTGCCCATGTACTCCTCGATATGCCAATCGCGCAAACTTCATTTTCGCCGGCTATTGTCAGCCACCCATTTACAAGCACCGGGATCACCGCCACTCAGAACGAGGATGGCAGCTTCTCCATGGTCGACCTGCTCAACAAGGAAGAAGACCTCGCCACGTGGCGTGAGATGGTGGGCAAACAGATCGACAGTGCTGAAAATACCGCCCAGGTCTTTTTCCTCCTGAACAAGCCCTATTACCTGACCTTTCTCAAATTTACCGCTCCCGTTCTCTCTCAGGAGGATCTGGGCCAGTTGCTGGCTCATGCGTGGATCCTGGAGGAATGCCCCAATCAGGACCGCAATGTCAGCAAAAGAGAACTGCTGGCTCTATTCCGCTCCGTCCCGCCGGAGCTCCTAATGGACGAGGAGGAGCACACGGTGTACCGCTCTTTAGACGATCCCGTGACCGTTTATCGGGGCGTCACCTCCTACAACGCCAAAAATATCAAAGCGCTGTCCTGGACACTGGATCGGGAGACCGCAGAGTGGTTCGCCCACCGCTTCGGTGAGGAGGGCACCGTCTACGAGGCCCAGATCCCGAAGAAATACATCCTCGCCTTTTTCAACGGCAGAAATGAATCAGAAGTTGTGGTAGACCCCAAACATCTGGAACAGATCATGGAGTCCCCGGAGCCGGAGATGGGGATGCGGATGACCTGAATTTTCTCCACCTTTTGCGGTAGACTTTCGCCACAGGTTGTGGTATTGGTTGTGTTCACAAAACAGGAATGAGGTGATCCAAGTGAAAAAACAAAGCAGTTTCCAACAGACAAGCCCATTTGACCTGCGGCCCGCTTCCCGTGAGGAGGCGGGTTTGTTCTATTCCGACGAGGGCCAGGATACGGCGCTGGGCACCGTGGGCCACCTCCGCATGGACTTCGGTTCCAGCAGGAAAGTCTTCCATCACACCTGGTGGCCCCACAACGGCGACCGCTTCAACACGCCGGAATTCAAGGAGGCCCTGCAGGAATTCGTGGACGCCATGCGGCAGAACGGCCCGCTGAAGGACTTAGCAACTATGAGCTCCTACTGCTGGCGAAACGGAGGTGAACTCACGAAAAATGACCGCATATACGGATTTATCGCGGAAACGGAGCAATACCGTTTCTGTTTGCGCTGCACCCCCAGGCCGGGTGAATACCAGGGCTACCTCTACTGCTACGACCTCCGCCAGCAGGAGCTGGCCCGTCAGAACAGGTTGGTAGGCCGGGTGACCTTCGCCAGCGGTGAGAAGCAGGAATTCACCGATGCGGGTCTGTACCTCCAGGCCATCCGGGAGGAACTGCCATTCCGGGACACCACGGGTTTCCGGCATGAGACACTGACGGACGATCCCCAGGTGCGGAAAGCAGCAGATGACATCCTGCTGGACTTCGCCGGGGAGGAAAATCCCCGCCGGGCCTGCAACTACGGGCTGACGGAGGCCGGTAAGCAGGCCCTGCGGGATACCGCCGATCCGAGTAAACCCCACACCTACGCCTGGTTTGTCATGACCGACTGCGGCGCCCCGGAGGAGCAGATCCACCGGGATCTGACGCTGGAGGAGGCGGTCCAGCTCTACCGCGACAGCGACCGTCCGGAGAAGAGGCTGGGCGTCACCAAGGACGGCGTTGCCACGGTGGACCTGGTGCGCTCTCTGGAGTGGGAACAGCAGTTCTTTGACGACTGCCGCAGACTGGAGAGTTTCCGGGATGATCCGGTAGTCTCTAAAGCTGTGGAAACCCTCCGGCAGGAGCTGGAACAGACAGTCCCCCAAGAGGACATCACGATGGGAGGAATGTGAAATGCGAGAAGTACCGAGAGAATGGCTGGATTTCTTCCGGGAGCAGTACCCTGTAGGCAGCCGCATCCGGCTCACCGAGATGGGCAGCGACCCGCGGCCCATCCCGCCCGGCTCCATGGGCACTCTGAGAGCCATCGATGACCTGGGCACCTTCCACGTGAAGTGGGACAATGGGCGGGAGCTGGGTGTGGTCATCGGGGAGGATCGGTTCACTGTCCATCCCCCGGAGCCCACTCGGCTGAAACTCTATATGCCCCTGACCGCTGACTTCTACCCCCGGGACGAATGGGGCAACACGTCCGAGGAGTACGAGACATGGGACGGCCGGACGCTGTTGGACTATGAGAATCCGATCCTGGGCGCTCTGGTCAAAGAGCGGATGCCGGAGGAGAAAGAGCGGGGCCTGATGCACTGGTATGGCAAGCAGGACAGCGTTGATTCCAAGGTGCGCTCGGCGGTATTCACCGTGGAGGAGAAAAACGGTCAGCTCTGGGGCGTGGCAGAGTGTCAGGTGGTCGGTGAGCTCACACCGACGGAGCTGGGGCAGCTGAAAGACTACCTTTCCGGCCAGGCGTCGGACGGCTGGGGCGAGAGCTTTGAGCAGCACGAGATCCGGGTGGACGGCGGCGAGCTGTATGTCCATCTTTGGAATTCGGATGATTGGAGCATCCGAACCGAGCAGGAGCGGTTTGCCCCCAAGGTCGCGAAGGGGCTGCCGGAGCTGTGTTTCTCCACCCTGCGAACCACCGGCCAGCTCATCTGCATCAAGCGGGGCGAGTCCGGCTACTACCCCTCCGACTGGGACACCGGGGACAAGGAGCGGAATGTGGAGCTGGTGGACGAGCTGAACGGGAACCTGGGCGTCACCCCTGCCCAGCGGCAGGCCATGGAGATCGGAAGCATGGCGGGCTGGGCCGTGCCTGGGGCAGATCCCAGCAGCTATGAAATTCAGAGAGAAGAACTGGAGGAAGGGGGGATGACCCTTGGATAAGAAGATCTTCGAGGTGGAGATCAGCAGCGGCGGCCCCGAAAGCTATAAGACCTCCGCGGTACTGACGATGCCGTGTACCCAGGCTGAACTCCACGACGCGCTCCAGAAAGCCCGTGTCCAGGACGTCAAAACTTGCCGCAATGAGCTGACCAGGATCCGCTATCCCGGTATCACATCGGATATGATCGGCCAGAATGTGGATCTGCTGGAGCTGAACCTGCTGGCCCTCCGGCTGACCATGCTGAGTGAGGATGACCGGATGGGGCTGGACTGCCTGCTCCAGATCGAGAAGGAAAACCACACCACACCCTTCCCACTCTCCCGCCTCATCAACCTGACGTTCAACGCGGATATCTGTCTCTTGGCGCCCCAAGTCTCCGATCCAAAGGAGCTTGGGGCGCTTTTGTACGAGGGCGAGATGCTTTCGGATGAAGCCATGGCCCTGGTGGACACCATGGACGAGGACAGCGATTTTCGGGAGAGATTGCTGGAGTTGCTGGGGGAACAGCACCAGGAGGAACACGACGGCGTGTTTACCAGCCGGGGCTATGCGGAGCCGGGCGGTGACTTCAAAGAGGTCTATCGGAAGGGCGAGATGTTCTGCTTCGCCCGCCCCAGCGCCCCGGTGGTACTGGAGGTGAGCAAGGGATTTTTTGACGACCCCAGCTATGACAACGATAAGACCGCCATCCTGAACCTCCCGGCTGAGGACGCCGACATCTGGCGGGCAGTGGGAGAGGTAGACGCGGCCTCGCCGGACGAGTGCGCCTTCCGCTGTATCGACTGTAAGATCCCCTCTCTGCGGGATACCGTTGACGATGCCATCGACCAGGAGGGCGGTATCGGCATGGCAAATGAATTCGCAAAAAGTCTGGCACAGAAGGAACAAGCCTGGCAGGAGGCGGACTGGATCAAGTACAAGGCCCTGCTGTCTGTGGCCGGACGCCCCAACCTGCAGGACGCCATCCAGCTCATGCACGGCCTGGAGGACTATGACCTCCGCCCGGATGTGGCCGCGACCTGGGATTATGCGGAGGTGATCCTGCGGGAGAAGTACCCGGATCTGCCGGAGGAGCTGTTCCAGACGCCCCAGGCCGCTATGGTTGGACGGCAGATGCTGGAGGAGAACCACGCAGCCATCACCGACTACGGCCTGCTCCGACGGAAGGACAGCGGCCAGTTGCCCGTCTTCCGGCAGGAGCAAAAGGAAGCCCCCGCCTGGAGCGGAATGGAGATGACATGATGGAGAACAAAAGTTTGGAACGCCAGTGGCTCATAGACCGGCTGGAGACGCTGTCGGTGAAGGAACAGACCCAGCTGGCGGCGGCCATCATTTCCAGAGGCCAGCTGAAGGCGCTGTCTGAAAAGGCCGGCGAGGAACGGGAGTTGGCGGTCCGGAAGATGGATCCGAATACGGCAAAGGAGGCCGTCAATCTCCTACTGGCCCTCCCGGACTACGAGGTGATCTGCCCGGCGGGGAGCTACGAGCAGCTTGGGGAATATTACCTGCGGTACGAGGCCAGCCAGCCGGATCTCATCCCTTACGCCAACCTGGAGCAGATCGGATGGAACTATGAGGACAGCCACCTGGGGATCTTCGTGGGATACTGCTTCGTAGTGCTCCCCAGGCAGGAGCCCAGGCAATTCTATGATGGGACCAACCTGGATCAGCTGCTGGACGCCGACTGGAGCCTGCGGCTGAAACTGGCCTCCCCCGCCGTGCCGGAAGGCGTCTGGCTGTGCCTGCCGGACAGCACCATCGACGAGGAGGGCCGGATGGACGAGATCCGGCTGGCTCTACGGGAGCTGAAAGTTCAGACAGTTCAGGAGTGCAGACTCTTGGATGCGCGGTGCTCCCTTCCGGAGCTGTCTGTGGGTCTGGACGAGTATCAGGATCTGACGGATCTGATCTACGACGGCAACGACTTGGGGTATGTGCTCCAGGAGCAGGGCCAAGGGGAGCCGCGCTTTCTGGAGAAGTTCCGGTCGGCGCTGGAGTATGAGCAGTGCCATGATCTGAAGCTGGCGCTGGACATCGCGTCGAACCTGAACTGCTACGATTACTGTCCGGCATCGGATGTGGAGCGGTTTGGAGAGGAGGTGCTGCAAAAGCAGGGTGAAACAGTGTTCCGGGACCCTGTTCTGCAAGGGGGCATCGACTTGAAAGCGTATGGAGAGGCCCAACTGGAACAGCAGGGCTATCTCCTCAATACCGCCGAGACAGGATACATCCGCCGCAACGGACAGGAGTTCTGCCATGAACGCACGGAGCCTCAGCCGGAGTTTGGCATGACTATGTGATCAATATGATGAAACAGGGGCCGTTTTCCCGAGAGGGCAGACGGCCCCTTCTTTTTTTGCGCCCTTTTTCGGGAAAGCAGGTCCCGGAAAGGAGCGACTATGGAAAAAGAGCGGCTGGCAGAGTATCTGGAGCGGTACCATCTGGGCGCAAACAGCGCCGCCACCAGCCGGGAGTTGGAGCTGACCTTCGGCATCAAGGGCATCGAGGTGCGCCATCTGGTCAATCGGCTGCGGCGGGACGGCGTTCCCATCGCCAGCAGCGGGAGCGGTTATTTCTATGCCGCCACGGAGCAGGAGGTGCGGGCCACCATTGCCCATCTGACCCGGCGGATCGGCGGCATCGCCGCGGCCATCCACGGTCTGAACCGCTCTCTGGAGCGGTTCGACACGGGGCAGATCCGCCTCCCGCTGGACGGGGGTGATGTCCCCTGAACAGTTTCATGTCCTGGATCGGGGGCAAGAAAGCCCTGCGGGAGCTGATCGTCCGGCTGTTCCCCCTCTACTATGAGCGGTACATCGAGGTGTTCGGCGGCGGGGGGTGGGTACTGTTCCACAAGCCTCCCGGCAACGACTTCGAGGTCTACAATGACTTCAACGGCCTGCTGGTCAACCTGTACCGCTGTGTGCGGGACGAGCCGGAGGAGCTGATGGAGGCGCTGCGGTATGTGCTGAACGCGAGGGAAGACTTCGACCGCGTCCGCTCCGCCCTGGCGCGGGACAGTCCTGCCAGCGACGTCCAGCGGGCGGCATGGTTTTATCAGCTCATCCGATACAGCTATGCCTCCGGGCTGACCAGTTTCGGAAGCCAGCCCCACGATATGTGGAGCAACTTCCCGCTCATCGAGCAGGCCCACCGGAGGCTTGCCAAGGTGGTCATTGAGAACAAGGACTTTGAAAAGCTCATCCGGCAGTACGACCGCCCGGTGAGCTTTTTCTATCTGGACCCGCCCTACCACGCCACTGAGGGTTACTACCAGAACATCGGGGAGGACGGTTTCACTGAGGCGGACCACATCCGCCTGCGGGACGCCCTGATGCGGATCGAGGGGAAATTCCTGCTGTCCTATAACGATGACGCCTTTGTCCGCGACCTGTATGACCAGCCCGGCATCTCTTTGATGGAAACCACCCGCATCAACAATATCAAGCAGCGGTATGACCCAAACTGCCAGTTCCCGGAACTGCTCATCGCAAACTATGATCTGAGGGAGCGGAGCCGGTCAGTACCCACACAAATGACGCTGTTTGACTGGAACAGCGGCGAAACCATGTATGAATCGTAGGAGGAAATCATTATGAAATTTCACAAGAACATCACCGGGGGTCCCGTGACGCTCCCCACCGCGGCCGTCAAACTGTGCGGACTGGAGGCCGGAGGGAAGGCCGAGCTACACGCGCTGGAGGGGGCGGCAGTCCTCATGAAAGCTTCTATGAACGCCATGGAACTGATTCACGCACTGGATTCTCTGCACCAGCTGACGGTGGATCTGGCAGTACATCTGATCAAGGTGTGCGGTCCCTGCGATGGCTGCGGGGGCGAGTGCCCCTTTGGGGACTTCTCGTATGAGGAGATTACTCTGCCGGATGACCTGCGGGAGGAGGCCGGCATTCCCGCCGGCGTCAAGCTCTGTGCCTACGCGGACGAGGAGGAGAATTCCATTACTATCTGCGAGGCGGGATACGACAACGACCTGCGGGATGTGCCGGAGTACCTGCTGAAAATGCTGGAGAACATCGGGATCTGCATGGGCGAACTGGAGGAGCGTCTGATGGTGGGAGATACCGTCTATGGAGCGTGAAGTGTACCTCTATCCCTACTCCCAGGCGGATGCCCGCAGGCTGGGAGAATCATCGCTCTGGCAGGCGAGTTTTCAAGCCAATGTGTCCTGCGCCAGAGACATCGAGGGAGCCATCCGCGCCTGCAGCGACACGGATGGCTCCCTGCGGCCCGAGGCGTCCCAGAGTATTCTGGATCGCTGGGGCTTCCGGCGCACCATCTTCGTCCTGACCAGCACGCTCCGGGACGCAGGGTATGATCAGTATCTCAGTGAGGAGAACCGCCAGTGGCAGAAAAGCGCCTATATCCCGGATGACGGAATCTACAACCGCTATTTTACCGTAGATACCGCTGGCGTCTGCCTGGACGCCTTCATCAGCCAGGTGCGGGAGGCGTATGACAGACTGGAACTATTCGGGCCGGAGCAGTGCGAACCGAATTCCTTCGAGAAACTGAATTATGAGGGAAAAGTGCTGGTGCTCGCCCCGGATACTCTGAAGGAGTCCTACTGGAACGCACGCGCCCAGCTCTGGCTGGCCCATGACGGCTTCGGGTGCCGCCCCAACGCCATTGGCCGCTCCATCCGCTGTACCTGCCTGGGGGACGGGGAGATGACCCGGTGGAACCGGACGGACTTCATTGGCGTCCTGAAGGAGGAATTCCTTCCAGACTGGGCAAAGGAAAAGCTGATGGAGCTGAAGGGCCAGGAACAACGCGACGTATCCCCCATGATGGGTGGGATGACCATGGAATGAGGTGATTGATAGACATGAACATTTCTTATTACACCATTGACGATCTGCGCCTGCCCCCCAAGCGATCTCTGCGAAAGGGCCGGAGCGTGGAGCAGTATTCCACACTGGAGGAGGCTCTGGC
>JABLTR010103303.1_pt1 | contig 91022 bp, 73 predicted proteins | sample 7160071 | NCBI WGS metagenome assembly JABLTR01 (sample SAMN14651230, study PRJNA627086) | human gut metagenome | isolation source: feces | host: Homo sapiens
GCCGCTGTGGCCCGGCTGCGCGCGGCTGACCCGCGGGCAGCGCTGACAGCGCGTTATCTGCACGATTACGCCCCGGCGCCGCTGTACGGCGGCACGGCGGTGCGATACTACCCGGACGGCCAGACGATGCTGGCCGACATGCTGCCCGCCCTGCAGAGCGCCGAGCACAGCATCTTTGTCGAGAGCTTTATCATCGGCATGGGCGAGATGTGGGGCCAGATCCATGAGATCCTGCGCCGCAAGGCTGCCGCGGGGCTGGATGTGCGGGTCATCTACGATGATGCGGGCTGCCTGAGCCTGCTGCCCCACAACTATGCCGAGCTGCTGCGGGCGGAGGGCATCCGGGCGTTCAGCTTCAACCGCTGCGTGCCGGTGCTGAACCTTGTCATGAACAACCGCGACCACCGCAAGATCATGGTCATTGACGGAAAGATCGGCTTTACCGGCGGCGTGAATCTGGCCGATGAATACATCAACCGGCTGGTGCGGTTCGGCTATTGGAAGGACAGCGGCGTCCGGCTGGAGGGGCCGGGCGCGGGGGCGCTGGCCAACATTTTCCTGACCTTCTGGAAGGCACAGTACCCCGAGGAGGATATTGACATCGACCGCGACCTGCCCGCCGCTGCGCCGGTGCCGACCGACTGTCTGGTGCAGCCCTTTGCTGACAGCCCCGTGGACCGGGAGGCCGTGGCGAAGAATGTTTATCTGGAGCTGATCAATCAGGCGCAGCGGCGGCTGCAGATCTGCACGCCCTACCTGATACTGGACAACGACCTGCTGGCCTGCCTGCGGCTGGCGGCCAAGCGCGGCGTGGATGTGCGCATCTACACGCCCGGCGTACCCGACAAGCCGACGATCTACCAGCTGACCCGGAGCTACTTCCCGCATCTTCTGCGCGCGGGGGTCAGGATCTTCAGCTACACACCGGGCTTTCTGCATGCCAAGACATGGCTGGTAGACGACCGCATCGCGGCGGTGGGCACGGTGAATCTGGATTACCGCAGCCTTTATCTGCATTTTGAGAACAGCGTGCTGATTTACGGCGGCGCAGTGCTGGACGATGTGCGGCGCGATCTGGCGGAGATCGAAAAGGAGAGCGCCGAGGTGAAGCTGGCGGACTGCCGCACAGGGTTCTTCGGCACGATGTACAGTGCGGTGCTGAGATTGGTGGCACCGCTGTGCTGAGAAGATGCAGGGCGGCGTCCCCGATGCCCCGGAAACAGGCAGCGGCGGGAGGCGGCGGGCGAGCGATGCTCACCCCTACCGAAGAACATAAGATAAAAGCAAAGCCCGTCCCGGGTCATACCGGGGCGGGCTTTGTAGGTTCAGGAGCCGCTGGGGCCGCGGGAGCTGACGCTTGCAGGCGGGGCGGCGGTGTAAAAGGCAGTTCCGTTTACGGTGCTCTGTGTCATGCCGACAAGGTCGAGCAGCTGATTTTCCGTGTAGGGGGCGGCGTCCAGCTTGGAGACTGTGCAGCGGTAGACGCCATCGGAGACCGACACGATGCCGCGCTTTGCAAGGCGGGCCAGCGATTTTTCCAGCGTCTGCGGGTCACTGGGATAGCTCCTTTCAGTGAGCGCCGCCGCGAGCTGGGCAGCGGTGCGGGGCTTATCCCTGAGCAGGAGGGCAAGAGCAAGCTGCTGCCCACGGAGATAGTACGGGAGCAGACCGCAGCGGAGCCAGATACCTTTTATGCACTTCATGGTGGGACACTCCTTTTCCTCGTAGTATCGTCATCGTAGCATGGATGGAAGCGGGTGTCAAGCGCGGGAGATGAAAAAGAGAGTGAAAGTCCCATTTTTTGTATTGACAAAGAAAAGTTGTTAAAATACTATTGACAACTGGCGGTTGTTGATATAGGATGGAGATAACCAACATTTTCCGCAATGACAGAGGCAATAAAGGAGGAACGCGATGAACTATCAGGAAAAAGTGGCGTGGCTTGGGCGCTACCAGACCGCGCTGAGCTGCCAGCGTATGCTGGAGGAGGAGATCACGGTGCTGCGCAGCGATGCGGCGCGGGTGACGGCGTGCATGTCCGGTATGCCGGGGCGCAGCGGCCCCGATGCCGACCGGCTGCCCCGCGCGGTGGAACATATCGAAGATGCGCAGAAAAGGCTGGCGCAGCAGCTGGATAGCTGCATGGCGGCCCGGATGGAGGTGATGCGCGGCATCCTGACGGTGGGGGACAGCGCAGGGCGGCAGGTGCTGCAGCGGCGCTACCTCATGGGCCAAAGCTTTGCAGAGATCGCCGATGCGATGGGCGTGGTGCAGCGCCGGGTCTACCAGCTGCACCGCGCGGCGGTTGAGCGGATGGAGCCGGAAAAGGGGGCGTGAAAAACATTTCCCAAAATTTCGCAGAGAGTTCACAGGATTTCATTGTATTTCACAACCAATAGTGGTAATATGGTAGCATCGAAACTCGTGGGAGACAGGTAAGTCGCCCGCGAGTTTTTTCATGCCCGAAGGGAGGAATGTCATTGTGCGAAATTAACGCGGACCATGTGCTGGGCGAGCTGGCCGAGATCGCCTTCGCCGTCCCGGGGGAGGAGGGCGGCCCGCCGGTCAAGGTGGCCGATAAGCTGCGCGCACTCGAGATGCTCTACAAGCATCTGGGGCTGGGGGACGGCGCAAGGGAGGAGGGGGTCGTCATCGTGGACGAATGAGAGAGAGGAGCAGGCGGCAGACGGATGCGGGTAAGACTGAAGGAAAAGATACCGGGCGTTTTCTGGCCGGTGCATACCGCGATACGCAGCGGCGGCATAAGCGAGGTCGTGGCCAAGGGCGGGCGCGGGTCGGGCAAGTCCAGCTATTTGTCCATCGAGCTTGTGTGGCAGCTGCTGCGCCGCCCGGACTGCCATGCCGTGGTGCTGCGCAAGGTGGGCGGTACGCTGCGCAACAGTGTGTACAACCAGATCGTATGGGCCATTGGGGAGTTGGGCTGCGCGGGGTACTTCCGCTGCACGGTCAGCCCGATGGAATGTACCTACCTGCCGACCGGGCAGAAAATTTTGTTCTTCGGGCTGGATGATCCGGGCAAGCTGAAAAGCCTGAAGCTGCCGTTCGGCTCGGTGGGGATCTGCTGGTTTGAGGAGCTTGACCAGTTTGACGGCCCCGAGGAGGTGCGCAATGTCGAGCAGACGGTGCTGCGCGGCGGCAGCTGGGCGCTGACGCTGAAAAGCTTCAACCCGCCGGCTATGGCGCGCAGCTGGGTCAACCGCTACGCGCTGGAGCAGCGCCCCGGCAAGCTGGTACACCACTCGACCTACCGCGACCTGCCCCGCGGGCTGCTGGGGGAGCGGTTCTGGGAGGATGCAGCGCATCTTGAGCGGACGAACCCGGCGGCATACCGGCATGAGTACGGCGGCGAGGTGGTGGGCAGCGGCGCAGCGGTGTTTGACAACCTGCAGCTGCGCACCCTTGCGCAGGACGAGTTGGACCGCTGCGACCGGGTCTACCACGGCGTTGACTGGGGCTGGTACCCCGACCCATGGGCCTACAATGCGGTGTGCTATGATGCGGCGCGGCGCACGCTGATCATCTATGACGAGCTGACCCGTCGCCGCACCCCCAACCGCGAGACGGCCCGGCTGCTGGCGGAGCGCGGCCTGACCGACCCCGACAGCGGCCCGCTTACGGCGGACGCCGCCGAGCCGAAGTCCTGCGCCGACTACCGCGCCGCCGGGCTGCCCTGCCGTGCGGCGCAAAAGGGCCCCGGCAGCGTGCGGCAGAGCATGAAGTGGCTGCAGGGGTTGGCGGCCATCGTCATCGACCCGGCGCGCTGCCCGGACACGGCGGCCGAGTTCAGCGAGTATGAGTATGCGCGCGACCCCCGCACCGGCGAGGTGCTGCCCGGCTACCCCGATGTGAACAACCACCACATTGATGCGGTGCGCTACGCGCTGGAAGGGGTGTGGAGAAGGAGAGGAAATTGAGGCAGCGCGGCTTCCCCTTTGGGGGAAGCTGTCAGCGGCTCCGACCGCTGACTGATGAGGGGCGAAGCTGCCGGGATTGCCCGTTTATGGGATGCGCCGGAAACGCTGCCCCTCATCCGGCGCTGCGGCGCCACCTTCCCCCGCAGGGGGAAGGCTTTAAGAAAGGAGGAACGGACTATACAAACTTATCTGGAACAGGCATTTGGAAAAAGCGATGTGACATCGGCAAAAATGCGGGCCGCGCTGCGGGAGTGGCTGGATTTGTACTACGGCGCGCCGCGCCCCGGCGAGGATGCGGCCCCGCGGCTGGCGGCGCTCATCGTGGGCAAGCTCTGCCGCACCGTGTTTGCTGAGTATGAGACCCGGCTGCCGCCCGCTGCGCCGGAGGCCGTGCGGCGCAGTCTGGAAGCCCTGAACGCGGCGGCGCGCACCGCCATGCAGTACGCGCTGGTCGGCGGGGAATGTCTGCTCAAGCCGGTGCCGGCGGACGGCGGGTTTGACTTTACGGCCATCCGCCGCGACTGCTATGTGCCGCTGGCGCGGGATGCACACGGCCGGCTGCTGGCGGTCGGCACGATGGAGCGTCACAGCTGTGACGGGCGGCAGTATGCCCTGCTGGAGCGCCGCACGGCCGGTGCCGAGGGGCTGACCATCGAGACACGGCTGTTTGAGCTGAACGGGCAGGTGCTGGGGCGGTGCGTGCCGCTGAGCACCCTGCCCGCCTGTGCGGCGCTGGTGCCGCAGCTGATGCTGCCCGGCGTGCAGGGCGTGGGGCTGGCCGTGCTGCGGATGCCGCTGATGAACTGCGTGGACGGCAGCACCGATGCCGTGAGCATCTACGCCCCGGCGGCGGGGCTGCTGCACGCGCTGGCCCGCTGCGAGGAGCAGCTGAACACCGAGTTTGCGAACGGTGCCTCGCGGGTGTTTGCGTCGGAGGATCTGCTCCGGCCTGATGCACAGGGGCGGCGCGCGCTGCGCGATGATTTGTTTGTCGGCCTGCCGGACGACCCCGCCAATGTGGGGGTGACGGTCTACAGCCCGGCCTTGCGGGAGCAGAGCTATCTGGCCCGCAAGCAGGACCTTTTACGCGGCTGCGAAAGCCTGCTGGGGCTGCGCCGCGGAATCCTGAGCGAGCTGGATGGCACCGGCGAGCCGCGCACCGCGACCGAGATCACCGCAACAGCGGTGGACTATGACCTGACCATCCGCGACCTGCAGGCCGCCTGGGCGGACACCGTGCGGCAGGCGATGGCACTCTGCGGCACGCTGGGCGCGCTGTACGGTGTGCCGCATGGTGCGGCGGACGCGGCCCCGTCTATAGACTGGGGCGACGGCGTTTTGTATGACCGCGCCCGCGTCTGGGCAGAGCAGCGCGAGATGGTGGATGCAGGGCTGCTGCGCCCCGAGCTGGCGCTGGCATGGTATTTTGACCTGCCGTGCGAGACAGAGGCGGAACTGGCCGAGATACGGCGCCGGTTTATCGGCGCGGAGAGACAGAAGGGAGGTGAGGCTTGATGGACGAGCAGAAGCAGATGACCCCGGCACCCTATGCGGCGGGGACCGGCAGTGTGCCGGTAACGCCCGACCGCGCGGCATTTGACCGCATGGGCTACCGCGAGCGGCTGGCGCTGAAGCGGGAAAACCCGGAGGTGTATCAGGAGATGAAAAAGTAGGAGGCGGCGTCCCCGACGCCCCGCGGGAGGGAGGCACCCCTGCGGCAAACAGGAAAAGAGGCAACCACAAAAAAGTTGAGGGCCGGGCATACCCGGCCCCTGCAAAGCAATCGGATTTGAAAAGGAGAAAAAGTTATGTCTGATTTTATCACGAAGCTGTCCGATCTGATCGACCCGGAGGTCATGGGCGACATGGTCTCGGCCCGTATCCCCAAGAAGCTGCGCGTGGCGCCGTTCGCCAAAATTGATGATACGCTTGCCGGTGTGCCCGGCGACACCATCACGGTGCCCGCCTACACCTACATCGGCGATGCGTCCGATGTGGCCGAGGGCGGCGAGGTCGCCATCGAGAAGATGACGACCTCCACCCGCAAGGCTAAGATCAAAAAGGCGATGAAGGGCATCGGCCTGACCGATGAGGCGGTGCTGTCCGGCTACGGCAACCCGGTGGGGGAGGCCAACACCCAGCTGGCACTGGCCATCGCCGCCAAGATCGACAGCGACTGCATGGAGGCGCTGCAGACGGCCAGCCTGATCTATGACGGCAGCAAGGCCGCCATCAGCTACAATGCGATCGTGGACGCGGTCGATCTGTTTGAGGAGGAGATGGGCTGTTCCGACAAGGTGTTGTTCATCCACCCCAAGCAGGTCACGCAGCTGCGCAAAAACCCTGACTTCCTCAGCGCGGACAAGTACACCCCCGGTGTCGGCCTGACCGGTGAGATCGGCATGATCGCAGGCTGCCGCCTGGTGCCCAGCAAAAAGGTGCCGCTGGCGGACGGCGTCTACGCCTGCCCGATCGTCAAGCTGGAGGCTGACCCCGAGGTGGACGATGAGATCCCCGCCCTGACCATCTACCGTAAGCGCGAGGTCAACATCGAGACCGAGCGCAAGCCCAAGACCCGCACCACCGAGATCACCGCAGACGAGTTCTATGTCGCCGTGCTGTCGAACGAGGCAAAGGTCGTGCTGGCAAAGTTTAAGGCGTAAGGGGGCGGGCGCATGCCGGATTACACCTTTTATAAGGAGCAGTTCGCCGGGGAGGATATCCCCGAGAGCGAGTTCCCGCGCTTTTTGAAGCGCGCTGAAATTGAACTGAAGCGTATGCGCCGCATCTACCCCATGACCCCGGCGGGGGCGTATACCGAGGACGCCGCCGCCGCGATGGCGCTCTGCGCGATCGCCGATGCGATGTATGAATTTGCGCAGGAGGACGAGCGGCGCGGTCTGGCGCGGGTGAGCATCGGCAGCGTGAGCGAGACCTACACCGCCCCGCCGGAACTTTGCGCCCGCACGCTGGACGACCGCGCACGGCATTACCGGCGCGAGGCCGGATACTACTACAGCATAGGGCGGTGGGTGAACAATGGATAAGCTCTGCGGCGAGACCGTGACCCTCTACCACCCCGATGCAGCGCACCGCCGGGTGGTGCGCCAAGTGCTGCGGGGCGTGTACTGGCAGCAGGGCAGGCGCGCTTTGCCCGATGCAGGCGGCACCCGGCAGGGCACGGCGCTGCTGGTGGTCATACCGCAGACGGCTGCACGCTGCGGCGCGGACTACACGCTGGCCCCGGGCGACCGGCTCTGCCTTGGCGAGGGGCCGGTGCTGCAGTGGGAGGACTGGCCGGGCTTTGTGCCCGCTGCGGTGGAAAATGCGGCGGTGGTGCAGTATGTGCTGCCGATGCGGCTGCACGGCAGGCTGCACCATGTCGAGGCCGGTGCATGGTGGAACGGCAGCGGCACCGGCGTCCACAGCTTGACGAGGTGAAAAAACCTTTGGCTTCTCCCTCGGGGGAGAAGCTGCCGCCCGCAGGCGGCTGATGAGGGGCGAGCCGGCCGCTGCTGCACGGGAAAGGGACGCCGGGTGGCAGGCTGCCCCTCATCCGGCCCTGCGGGGCCACCTTCCCCCAAAGGGGGAAGGCTTAGAGATAGGAGGACTACCATGATGCAAAAACTCTACGCGTTTCTGGCCCGGGCCCCTGCCCTGCAGGGGCTTACGGTGCAGGTTGGTGATGTCGGCCCCGCACCGGGCACGGCCGGCCTGTGGGCCGGGGGCATCACGGTGCTGGACCGCAGGCAGAACCTGCTGGGCGGCGTAAGGCAGCGCTGCCGGGCGGAGTTCATGCTGCGGCTCTGCCTGCCGGATACCCGCGCCGAGAATGAGACAAGACTGCTGGCGCTGCAGGCATGGATCGCCGCTGAGAGCGCCGCGCACCGCACGCCGGTGCTCGGCAGTGAGCCGCAGCAGGAGTGCCTGCGCGCGGAGCAGGGTAGGATGGAGCGCGCCGAGCCGGGCGGCACGGCAGTATACACCCTGCGCCTGCAGGCAGAATACACACAGCTTTATACGGAGGAAATGCAATGAAAATTGAACGCAGATACATGGCCCATTACCTGAACGCCGCCTTTGGCAGCGGCGAGGCAAGCTACACCCGTCTGGGGCAGGATCTGGAGGAATACGCCCCTGAGCTGACGGCCAATGTCGAGAAGAAGTCCAACATCCTCGGCCAGACCTCGGTGGTCATCGACAGCTACCAGAAGCAGGGCGAGGTCAGCCCCTACTATGCCGAGGAGGGCGACCCGCTGTTTGAAAAGCTGCAGGCCATCATTGACGGAGATCTTGTGCTGGACGACCTCAAGACCGACATTGTGGAGGTCAAGCTGTGGAGCAAGGACACGGCGGGCGCCTACCCGGCCGTGCGCGAGGAATGCTACATCGAGATCGTCAGCTACGGCGGCGATACGACCGGCTACCAGATCCCCTTCAATGTGCATTACACCGGCGTCAAGACCAGAGGCAGCTTTGACCCGGCGGCTAAGAAATTTACCGAAGCGTAAAAACGGCAGGGGGCGGCAGGGCAAGGCCGCCCCTCATCCGGCGCTGCGGCGCCACCTTCCCCCGCGGGGGAAGGCTTTATGGAAAGGAGTATCCAATGGAACTGAACATTGACACCGGTGTGGAGGAATTTTCCGTCAACGGGCGGGGCGTGCTGCGCTTCAACCCGGCAGACCCGAACCTCTACCACCGTTTTTTTGCGGCGGGCAAAACACTGGAGCGGTATGATGCCGAGCTGACAGCAGCGCTGGGGCAGCTTGGCGGGGACGAGCAGCAGCGTGCCGCCGCCGGCCTTGCGCTGCTGCAGGACTATGACGGGCGGATCAAGCGGCTGCTGGGGGAGATCTTCGGTGCGGAAAACGACTTTGACGCGATCCTGAACGGTGTGAATCTGGCCGGGGTCGGGGCAAACGGGCGGCGCGTGGTGCAGAACCTGCTCGAGGCGCTGACGCCGATCCTGCGCGAGGGGGCCGAGCGCCGCCTGCACGCCGCCGCCGATGCGGCCGAGGCTGCCGCGCAGGCCGCCCGCGCAGCCCGGGGCGCGGAATGACGGGCTGCTGGTGCCTGCCGATGCAGGCAGAGCTGGACGGCGCGGCGTATGCGATACGCACCGACTACCGCGATATTCTGGAGCTGCTGCGCTGGCTGGGCGGCACGGCTGACCCGCAGCTGGACCAAAGCGGGCGCTGGTATGTGGCAATGCGGCTGTTTTACCCAACATTTGCCGAGATGCCGCAGGCTTGCTGGCCGCAGGCTACGGATTTTCTGGCGCAGTTTCTGACGGCGGGCCGCCGTGAGCAGGCGCGCCCCGGTCCGCCGCTGATGGACTGGCAGCAGGATGCACCGCTTATCGCAGCGGGCATCAGCCGGGCGGCCGGGCAGGATGTGCGCACCCTGCCGTACCTGCACTGGTGGAGCTTTCTGGCGTGGTTCGATGCCATTGGCGAGGGAAGCTTTGCCACGGTGGTGGCCATCCGCGACAAGCTGCGCCGCGGCAAGCGGCTGGAAAACTGGGAGCTGGACTTTTACCGCACCCACCGCGCGGCGGTCGAGCTGCGCAGCCCGGCCAGCCCCGCGCAGGAGGCCGAAAAGCAAAGGCTGCTCGCCCTGCTGCAGTGACCGGATAAAAAAGGAGGGAAACCTACGCAAACGATTCGATTTGACGAGCTTTCGACCCTCAAGCTCCCGGCGGGGAGCCTGCGGGCGGCGCTCGATGGCATCACGCAGGCGCTGGGCAGCATGGGGGATGCGGGCCAGCAGGCCCGCAGGGTCGTGGAGGAGCTGCGCACGGCACTGCAGGCAACCGCGGTGCAGAGCGTGAAAACCACCCGCAGCCTTGCGAAATTTGACGAGATCAACCGCCTGCCCGCCCCTGCGGCGCAGAAGGCCGCAGCGCCCGAAAAGGAAAAGCGCACGGCGGGCAATGCCGCCGGCACGGCCCGCCGCACCGCCAGAGGCAGCGATGGCAGGGACTGGGCCGATGGCTGGCGGGCCGTGCTGGACAGCCTGCGCGGCGTCTGGGCGGATTTCTGGGCGTATCTCAGCGGCTTTTTTGCGCCGTTTGCCGCAGCCTGGCAGACCGTGTGGAACGCCCTGCATGAGGCAGTGCTGCGCGTCTGGCAGCCGCTTTGGGCCGAGCTGGAAACGGTGCTTGCCCCTGCGGCGGCGCTGCTGGACACAGTCTGGCAGGGGCTTTGGGCCGGGCTGCAGAACGCATGGGCACTCTACGGGCAGCCCATTCTGGCCGGGCTGGCCGATGGCTGGCAGAATGCGGCGGGCCTTGTGTCGGCGCTCTGGTCCGGGGTGGTGCAGCCGGTGCTGCTGCAGCTTTTTGCGCTGCTGGATACGCTCTGGGCTGCGCACCTGCAGCCGCTCTGGAATGAGCTGACGGCCTGCCTCGGCGCGGTGGGTACGCTGCTGCTGACGGTCTGGAACACGGTGCTGGCCCCGTTCATACAGTGGCTTCTGACGGCGCTGGCCCCGGCGGCGGTCGAGGTGTTCACGGTGCTGGGTACGGCTGTGACCGGTGCGGCGGGCATCGCGGCGGACGGCATCACGATGCTGCTGGCCGTGCTGCGCGGGCTGGCAGACTTTTTGACCGCTGTGCTGCGCGGCGCATGGGACGCTGCATGGAACGCGATGACGGCCACCGTCTCCACCGTGTGGGGGCGCATCGTCTCGATCGTGCAGACGGCGGTCGGCACGGTTCTGGCAGTCGTGCGCGGCATGGTCAGCGCCATTGCGGCGGCCATCAATGGGCTGCTGTCGGCTATCGGGCAGGCCAGAACGGCGGCAGGCGGCGTGCTGGGCGGTGCCGGGCAGCTGCTGAACGCCCGGGCCGCCCTGCCCGGGCTGGGCTATGCCGCCGCTGTGCCGGTGCCGGCGCTGGCGCAGGGGGCGGTCATACCGCCGAACCGCCAGTTTTTGGCTATGCTGGGCGACCAGCGCAGCGGTACGAACATCGAGGCGCCGCTGGACACGATCCGGCAGGCGCTGGCGGAAACGCTGGCCGCCTGGCAGGGCGGCGCACAGGGCAGCGACCAGCCCATCAACATCTACATTGGCGAGGAGCTGCTCGACAGCGTCATCGCCAACAGTCAGAATCGCCGCGCACTGCGCAGCGGCGGGAGGTGAAGCGTGGAGATCTTAACCATTGACGGCACGGCGCTGCCCGCACCCGGCGCGTACAAGGTGCAGCTATCCGATCTGGACAGCAGCGGCACCGGCCGCACGGAGGATGGTGTTCTGGTGCGCGAGCGGGTGCGCGGCGGTGTGGCCAAGATCAGTGTCAGCTGGGAGGCCCTGACCACGGCGCAGTGCGCCGCCGTATTGAATGCGACCGCCCCGGACAGTATGCAGGTGCAGTATTTCTTCGGCGAGATGCGCACGGCCCGGATGTACGCCGGAGACCGCACGGCTGACCTGAAAGCCGCCCGCGACGGCAGGGCGGTCTGGGCGGCCTCGGTCCATCTGATCGAATTTTGAGGGGAGGGAATCCGGATGTATCCGGTATCGGAAGCCTACAAGACCGCCATACGGGCGCGTACCCGCACTGACCGGGTGACAGGCACGCTGACCCTGACGGACGGCACCGTGCTGCCGCTGACGGCGGCTGAGCTTATGAGCGGGTCGCTGACCCTCGACAACCAGTGCGTCACGGGGGAAGAGCTGGCCTTCGGCTGCGCTTACCTCGGGCAGGCGGCGCTCAACCTGCGCACGGCGCTGAGCCGCCATGCCTTTTATGGCGCAAGGCTCTGCCTTGCCTACGGGCTGCAGCTGCCGGACGGCCAGTGGGAGGAGGTTCCGCTCGGCAGCTATACCGTGGCGGAGGCCGAGCGCAGGGCGCTGTATGTCAGCATCAAGGCGTATGACAATCTGCTGGCGCTGCAGCGCCGCTATGACGGCACCGTGCTGCAGGGCACGGCATATGAACTGCTTGGCCAGATCGCCGATGCCTGCGGCCTGACACTGGGCCAGACGGCCGGGGAGGTGGCTGCGCTCAACGAGAACGCAGCCCTTGTCTGCCAGATCGGCCCGGCGGACGGCCTGAAAAGCTGGCGGGACTGTGCATCGGCAGTGGCGCAGCTGGTGGGCGGCTTTGCGGCGGCAGACCGGGCCGGGCGGCTCGTCATACGCCCCTTTGCCGCGGCGGCGTGCGCGGCACTCGGCCCCGGGGACCGCAGCGAGGCCGGTATCTCAGACCTGCGCTGCCACTATGCGGCGCTGAGCATCGAGACAGCCGATGGCCGGTATGCGGCAGGAAACGAGCAGGACAGCGGCCTGACCATGACGATCACCGAGATGCCGCTGGCCGAGAAGGGCCTGCCCGAGATACGCGCGCAGATCGCCGAGCATCTGTTTGCGGTGCTGCAAAAGCTTGACTACACCCCGGCCACTGTGACGATGCCCGGCGACCCGGCGTTTGAGCCGGGGGACCGCATTGCCCTGCCACGCGCGGACGGCAGCGCCCCCGAGATGCTGGTCACGCATTTTGTATGGCGGTACCGCGGGCGGCAGACCCTTAAAAGCGTGGGGCGCAACCCCTATCTGGCCGGCGCCGGGGACGGCGCGACCGAGCGCACGCTGCGCCGCCTGCAGAACAGCGCCGAGAGCAAGCGGCTGACCTACTACAGCTTTACAAACGCGGCGGCGCTGACCGTGCGCACGGCGGAGGTACCGGCGGTCACGATCTCCTTTGCAGCGATCGAGGATACGAGCGCGATCTTCCTTGCGCAGCTGACGGCGGACGCTGAGCCGGACGATGCGGCGCTGACCCTGACCGTGCATTACTACCTGAACGATCAGCAGATCGAAAATTTTGCGCCGCAGCAGCGGATGGAGGCAGGCCCCCACACGCTGGCGCTTTTTTACCCGTTTGCAAATGTCGAGGCAAACACCGTCAAGCGGCTGTCGGTGCGGCTGGTCTGCAGCGGCGGCACGGTGCGGGTGGCACAGTACGGCATCAAGGCCACCGTGACCGGGCAGGGCATGGCGGGGGAGACACCGTGGAACGGCCTGCTGGAATGTGAGGAGCTGGTTGCGCCGGTGCGCCTGACGCCCCGCACGCTGGCGCTGGGTCCCCTGCAGGACGGCGGCGCCGAGATAACGAAGGAGGAACCGAAATGAAACTGCACGGCCATACACGGCTGGAGCTGACCGACATACACACCGGTGCGGTGGAGGTGGTCGAGAAGGACAACATCATCACGAACGCGGTGGGGGAGATCTTCAATGGCTACGGCGGCAGCCTGAACAAGGCGATGCTGCTCTGGCGCGGCCAGCAGGATGACCCCAACGCGCCGAAGGACCTTGTCACGATGTTCTACGGCGGGCTGCTCCTGTATGACAGCCCCCTCGGCGCAGACCCGGCAACGCGGTTTGCCCCGGCGGCGGCAGGCATCACAGGTACGGCAATCGCCGGTCTTGTCAATGCAACGACCAACACGACCCGCGGCAGCGCCAACCTGACCGAGACAAAGCTGGACCCGGCGGGCGGCACGATGACCTATGTCTATGAGTTTGCCACCAATCAGGGCAACGGCGTCATACAGTCAGTCTGCCTGACCCAGCCGCAGGGCGCGTACTATTCCGAGATGATTGATGCGCCCAATGCTTCCCCTGTGATGGCCGGCCGGCTGAGCTTCGGCGGGGCGCTGGGCGGCGACCAGCTGCTGACCGGCCTGCTGGCCAAGGATTGCTACCCTACGGGCGAGCGCGGGGTGCTGCTCTATGCGGACCCGGCGGCCGATGAAGCGCTGGCGGGCAGGGTGGACACCGCCCGCGGCGTGCTGGAGCTGCGCCGCCACTGCCTTGGGCTAAGGACGCTGGATCTTTTCCGGCGCGATACGCAGGGTGGCTGGGACAGCCTTGTTGCGACCGATACGGTGGATATTTCCGGCTTTTTGCAGTCGGTATCCGGCAATGCGGGCCGGTACTGCCGCCTCTGCTTTGACGCCGAGGCGGACAAGCTCTACCTCATCGCAGCGCCGGAGGGCAGCACCATCGCGGCGGGCGGCAGCATCCGGGTGCGGGAGTATGACCGCAAAACGCTGGCGGCCAGAGATTACACCGTCCCCAACAACACCGGCGGTGCGCTGCGCGCCGCTGTCAGCGAGGCAAAGTCCACACCGCTGAACGGCACGGTCTACGGCGGCAGCCTGTACATGACAGCGCCCTCGACCTATCAGATCTACCGCTTTCCGCTGGCGGACCCGACCGATGTGCAGGCCGTCACGATGCACGGCGATACCCTGCAATACCTCAGCGATGCACATGACGGGCGGCTTTACTGCTATTACCGCACCCGCGGCGTAGTGCTGAACACCGAGAAAAACGAGCTGTTCTCCTGCGAGGCAGCGGGCTACGATACCTCGACCACCGGCTTTGCCGCCATGGTGCCGGTGCTGGGCGAGCCGGTGACGCCGCTGCGCCGCTACTACAGCGACAGCCGTATGCGCACCATGCGGGTGCTGCGCGCAAACTATCTGGCGACCATCAACGACCTGCCGAAGGCGGTGGAAAAGACCGCCGACAAGACGATGAAGGTCATCTACACACTGCGCAGGGGGGCGTGACGGCATGAGGCAGAGCGGTATCTTTGCAGGGCGCACCCGGATCGCCTACCCCTACGCCTGCTTTGGGTTTACACGGGGCGGCGGCCATGTGTGGCACGGCGGGCTGGATCTGGTGGGGCTGGACGATACGACCGTGCGGATGCCCTATTATAAAGGAAAGCAGATCACCGGGCGGGTGACGCGGGCGCGCATCGTGACCGACCGACAGAACAGGACCTGGGAGTGGGGCTGGTATCTCTGTGTGCAGCTTGACCGCGCGCAGACCCCGGATGCGGTGAATTTTCTCTACTTTGCCCACTGCGCACGGCTGCTGGTCAAGGCCGGGCAGCGGGTGGCCAGCGGGGACGCGCTGGGCGTTATGGGCAATACCGGCAATGCGGCGCTGGCCGACCCGCCCTACCCGCACTGCCATTTTGAGGTGCGCGCTGCAGCAAACGGCACAGGGCTGGACCCGACCGCCTACGCCGGGTGCGCCAACGCGCCGGGCGTGTACGGCGGCGCGGAAAAGCGCCAGCTTATCACAGTCGGGCCGGTGACGCAGGGTGACGCCGATGCGGTGCTTGCGCTCTGCCGGCAGCGCGGATTGGTGCAGGCGGGCCTGTACAAGAGCAGATGGGAGGATACATGATGGAAAAGCGAAACCTGTTGCAGTGCAGCAAGGCAGCGGTGGCGGCAGCCTGCGGGGCCTTTACGGCGGTGTTCGGCTGGCTGGGCTGGCTGGTGCTGGCGTGGGGTGCCTGCATGGCGCTGGACTGGGCCAGCGGCAGCGCGGCGGCAGCCTGCAGGGGGCAGTGGTCGAGCGCGGCGGCCCGCGCCGGTATCTGGCACAAGGCCGGTATGGTCGTTGTGGTGCTGGTAAGCGCCCTGACCGATGGCGTGCTGGGCATGGCGGTTGCCAACCTGCCGGGGCTGGGGCTGCAGCCGAACGGCGTGGTGCTGCCCGTGGTGCTGGTATGGTATATTTTTACGGAGCTGGGCAGCATTGCCGAGAACGCCGCCGCCATGGGCGCGCCGGTGCCCGCATGGCTGGTAAGGATCTTGGCGCAGGGGAAGGAAGGGGCAGAAAAGTGAGGTGCGCGGCGGCGATGGCCGGAGGGGCTTTGCCCGTGAATGGGCGGCAACTTTGCCTTCCCCCAAGTGGGGGAAGGTGGCCCCGCAGGGCCGGATGAGGGATGAGCTTGCGAAAAGCAGAGCGCGAACGGGGAATCACCGAAGGGCTGCCCCTCATCCGCCCTCGGGCGGGGCCTCGGGCACCTTCCCCCAAGGGGGAAGGCTGACAACGTGAACCTGCGAGTCGGTAAAAAAGAAGGGGTATCTGTCGCATGAACGGCAGATACCCTTTTTTATTTTGCTTACAGGTAATTTTGCAGATCGCTCTTGTCGGTGGCGCAGCGCTCGGCGGCCTCGCGGGTGATGCGGCCCATACTGACAAGGCGCGCCAGATCGGCGTTCAGGCTGTGCATGCCCAGTGCGGCGCCGGACTGCAGGATGCTTGGGATCTGGTAGCACTTGCCCTCACGGATGAGGTTTGCCACGGCATCGGTGCCGACCAGAATCTCGGTCGCGGCGCAGCGGCCCTTGCCCCCGGCCAGCGGCAGAAGCTGCTGGGTGATGACGCCGCGCAGCACGGCAGCCAGCTGGCCGCGGATCTGGTTCTGCGCACCGGCGGGGCAGACATCAATGATGCGGTCAATGGTCTGGGCTGCGCCGATCGTGTGCAGCGTGCTGAGGACCAGATGACCGGTCTCGGCGGCGGTGACGGCGGCGGAGATCGTCTCATAATCGCGCATCTCGCCGACCAGAATGACATCAGGGTCCTCGCGCAGGGCGCTGCGCAGCGCCGAGGCAAAGCTGCGCGCATCCGCGCCGACCTCGCGCTGGTGGATGAGCGCCTGCTTGCCCTGATAGACATACTCGATGGGGTCCTCGATCGTGATGATGTGGTCGCTGCGGGTCTCATTGATATGGTCGATCATCGCGGCCAGCGTGGTGGACTTGCCGCTGCCGGTGGGGCCGGTGACAAGGATCAGACCGCGCGGCTCGTCCGCCAGCTTTGTCAGCACGGGCGGCATCGACAGCTCTGCCAGCGTGGGGATGGCATCGTTGAGCAGGCGCAGCGTGGCCGCAGCCCGCCCCTGCTGGAAAAAGACATTTACGCGGCTGCGGGTGCCGTCCGGTGCGACCAGCGCAAAATCGGCATCGATCCGCTCGGTAAGGATGGCCTCGCGGTGCGCCTCGTCCATCAGCCCAAGGATCAGGGAGCGGGTCTCGTCAGCGCTCATCTGCACGGGGGGCTGCATCAGCCGCCCGTCCACCCGGAACATCAGGGGCAGCCCCTCGGAGAGATGGATGTCGCTGGCCTTCATCTGCCGCGCCAGCGCGGTGAGTTTATGGATTTGCATGGGACATACCTCACTTTCGAGAAAGAGAAGCCGGAGAGAGCGCTGCCGTCAGCATCCGTTCCCCTTATTCCTCATAGAAGGTGATCTTCAGCAGTTCTTCCGGGGTGGTCTCGCCCTCGCGCACAAGTTGCAGGGCGGCCTCGCGCAGGCTGGTCATGCCCTGATTGCGGCGGGCGGCATCGGTCAGCTCCTCCTGCGTGGCCCCGGCGGAGATCAGCTCGCGCAGCTCACGGTTGATGATGACCAGCTCGTGGATCGCCACGCGGCCGCGGTAGCCGGTGCCGTTGCACTGGGTGCAGCCGCTGCCGCGCCGCACAAAGGGGATGTCGGGGCCGAGATAGGTGCGCTCCTCCTCGGTGACGGGCATCTGCCGGGCGCAGTGGGGGCAGACCCGGCGCATCAGGCGCTGGGCGACCAGACCGGCCACCGAGTTGGCGATCATGTACCGCTCCACGCCCATATCCTCAAGGCGGACGATGGAGGAGAGCGCGTCATTTGTGTGCAGGGTCGAAAAGACCATGTGGCCCGTGATGGCCGCGCGGACCGAGATGGACGCCGTCTCGGCATCGCGGGTCTCGCCGACCATGATGACATCGGGGTCCTGGCGCAGCAGGGCGCGCAGGCCGCTCTCAAAGGTCAGGCCCGCAATGTTGTTGACCTGCGTCTGGTTGATGCGGGCCAGATTGCGCTCGACAGGGTCCTCGATCGTCGAGACATTTACCTGCCGCTCGGCGATGGTCTGCAGGACCATGTAGAGCGTTGTCGTCTTGCCGGAGCCTGTCGGCCCGGTCAGGTAGACGATGCCGTTGGGGCGGTTGAGCAGCGGCAAAAACCGCCGGTAGGTCTCATCGTTCATGCCGAAGTGGTTGGCATTTTTAATGTAGGTGTTGCTGGACAGGATACGCAGCACGGCCTTCTCGCCAAAGACGGTCGGCAGGATCGAGACACGGACGTTGACATCGGGGCCGGTCTCAAGCCGGGCGCGGAAATGCCCGTCCTGCGGGATGCGGTGCTCGGCAATGTCAAGGTTGGACATGATCTTGATGCGGGCGATGAGCGGCTGATGCAAAGCGCGCTGCAGCGTCACATAGTCGATGATGACGCCGTCAATGCGCATACGGACCTTTGTCTCGCCCTCAAACGGCTCGATGTGGATATCCGAGGCGGTGGTCGTCACGGCACGCTGCACAAGACTGTTCAGCAGGCGGATGATCGGCGCGTCCAGATCGCCGCCCTCGGCGGTCATGTCGATGGCGAGGTCCTCGGTCTGCGCGGCGGCCATATCGCTGCTGTTGGCGCTGCGGGCTGCCTTGCGGGCGCTGACCTCGGCGTAATAGTAGCGGATGGCGCGGCGCAGCGGCTCCAGCTCGGCCAGCACGATCTCCGGCTCCATGGCGGTCAGCTGGCGGATGTCCTCGATGGCGTAGTAGTTCAGCGGGTCGTTGGCGGCGATGGTCAGCGTATGGCCGCTCTGCGCGATGGGCAGCATGTCATATTTCTGCGCCAGCTCCTGCGGGACCTTCTCAACCGCCGTCACATCAACGTTGGTATGCTCAATGTCAATCATGCGGATCTGCAGGCGCTTGGCAAGGGCCTCCAGGACCTGCCGCTCGTTGACATAGCCCAGCTCCTGCAGTGCCTGGCCGACACGCAGGTCGCGGTGCTCCTTCTGGTAGGCAAGGGCGGCGTTGAGCTGCTCGGCCGTGATGTAGCCGAACTCGATCAGAACATCGCCAAGACGGATGTTTTTCACGGCTGTACGCCTCCTTTGTCACAGAGTACGACGCGCAGCGTCACATTGTAGATGCTGCCGCTGGACGAGGTGCCGTCCGCTGCGGCAAAGCTGCGGGTGGTGATGGAAAAGTTCTGCAGCTGGATGGACGGATAGTTGTCCGCCAGATCATCGAGCAGGCTCAGAAAATTGCTTGCCTCGCCCGAGCAGCTGAAGGTCACATCGGAGGTCTGGAGGTAGCCGGGCTGGTCATAGTAGGGTACAAGGTCGGCGGCAAGGAACTGCTGCAGCAGGGCATTGCCTGCGGTGGTGGTGTCTACCTGATCCGCCGTGACGGCGGCCGCAGCGCTGCCGGCGGGGGCGGGGCTCTGCCCGGCCTGTGTACCGGCAATGTAGCCGGTCATGCTCTGGGTCAGCGGCTGGCCGATGCTTAGGGAGACGGGCTGCATGCTGTGGTTCAGCTCAAGGCCGGTCACCAGCGTGTCCAGCTCATCGCTGGTCAGGATGCTGTAGTACCGCGCGTTGGCGGTCTGCAGCTCTCCCCAGGCGGTATTCTTGTCGGCGGCGTTCACGCCCGCCTGCAGGATCGTCTCCTGCATGGTGATCTGGGCGTCCTGCGCCTCGGTCAGGTCGGCGCGGGCCTGCTGCAGGCTGCCGATGCCGGGGATCAGCAAAAACCGCACATACAGCACGATAAAGGCCAGCATCAGCACGGCATATAAAAGGATCTTGTCGCGCTTGGTCATCGGTGCAATATCCATAACCGCACCCCCCTTACTGCGGCGCTGCCAGAACGCAGCGCAGGTCGATGGAATAGCCGTCATCATCGGCATTGTAGCCGGTATAGCTCACGGTCGAAAAAACGCCGCAGCTCTGCAGCGAGCGAATGTAGGTCGGGATGTCGATGACCTGACTGGAGTTGGCGTTGAACTGCAGCTCGCCCGTGGCGGCGTCGTAGCTGGTGAACTGGATCGTGATGGCAGCGCCGCCCGCCGCCTCGACCCGGTGCAGCAGGCTGCTCGTCACATCGGGGTAGCCGTCCAGCAGGTCGGTCATGCCATCGGCATACTGCGTCAGAGAGCGGAACTGCGCGGCCGCCTCAGCGTCCTGACTCGAGGCAAGGAACGACGCGCTGTTGTCATTGCACCAGTTTACGATGTCCTGCCGCTGGCTGGTCAGGGAGGCGGTGTACAGCGTCATGGCACCCCAGCCCAGCAGGGCGGCGGCCACCACGGCAATGCCGGGGGCAGCGGTCCGGATGCTGCGGCTGCGCTGCTCATTCTTGGCGGCGCCTGCGGCCTTTTGCCAGCGCAGATAAAAGTTGTTTTGTTTCATAGCCATAATTTGTATGTTCCCCTGGCTTGTATAGTTGGTGCGCGGGTCAGCGCGCGATCAGATTGCCTGCGGCGGAGAGCGTCTGCGCAAGGGCCGTACCCTCAGGCAGCTTGACGGTAGGCGAATCCGGAAATTGCGCCACCCGCAGCGCAAGCGCCTCACAGCCCGGGCGGCAGACGGCAAGGTCATCGGCGTCTGCACCGGCAAAGTAGACGGTCGTGATCGGATTTTCGCTCTTGCCGGCAATGTGGAACTGCAGGATGCCCGACAGCTTCTGTGCGATCTCGGCGCCGGATTCTGCCGAGCCGCGCGGGTTGAACAGGCGGCTGCGGGTCGAGTAGGTGTACTGCCCCTTCACAAACAGACAGGCCGAGACGGTGTCATCGTCAAAATGCAGCAGCACAAAGGTCTCGCTCTGCAGGGCAGGGATCGTGCGCACCGCCTTGATGGGGGCGGCCAGACCCAGATCGATGCTGTACAGCTTGAAGCCGGCCGCCTTGGCCAGCGCCGCATACCCGGCAATGACGCTTTGCTCCACGCGGGTGGCCAGCACCGTGTCGGCGCGGGTCTTGGCATCGCGGGCCAGCAGCATATAGTCGTCAAGCGGGGCCGTTGTCTCGGCACCGCCGGACGAAAGCTCATGCGCCAGCACGGCCAGCCGCTTTTTCTCGCTCATGGCGGGCAGGGAGATGACGCGGTGTACGAACTGACTGCCGCCTACGATCAGCGCCACCCGGCCCGTGGGCAGCTTATGGCGGGCAAAAAAGGCCTTGAGCGCCTCGGCGAGGTCGGCCTCGTTGGTAATGACGCCGTTGATCAGGCAGCCCTCGGGCAGCTGGGCCGCGGCGGCGGCGGTGATCCGTGCGCCCTTGGCGGTGGGACTGCCCACCGCGGCGTACACCGTGCGGCTGCACAGATATAAAGAGGTAAGTGATGCCATGAGGAACCCTCCGGAATATAGTTTAAATGGCGCCGGACGATGCGCCGATGGTGCCGTAGGACTGGTAGATCGGCACGATAACAGCCGCCACAACGCCGCCGACCACCAGACCCATGATGACGATCATCACAGGCTCCAGCAGGGTGACAAGGCGCTTGGTGGCCATCTCGGCCTCGTAGTCGAGCGTCTCGCTGATCGTGGCCAGCAGACTGTCCAGCTTGCCGGTCTCCTCGCCGACGGCGATGGAGGAGGCCAGCTTGACCTCAAAGCCGTCGATCGCGGCGATGGACTGCGACAGGCTGTGGCCGGCGCGGATGCTGTCCAGCGCCGTGCCGAACTGACTTTCGATCCAGCGGTTGCCGATCGAGTCGCGCGCAGCGCCCAGCGTTGTGATGATGGGCACACCGCTGCCGTACAGGTTGGACAGGGTGCTGGCAAAGCGGGCGGTGCAGATCTTGCGGTTCAGCACGCCCACGACCGGCGCATGCAGGATAAAGCGGTCCCACTGGCGGCGGATGCGGGGCTGGGCCAAAAGCAGTTTGAAGCCGAAGAAGATCAGCGCCAGCGCCACAAGCAGCAGCGGCCAGTTGGCGCCCACAAAGTCGCTGGCATCAAACAGAAGCTGCGTCAGGAAGGGCAGCTTTTCCATCTGGTCAAACATCGGCTTGAACTGGGGCAGCACAAAGGTCATCAGAATCGCAATGACCGCCACGATCAGCACGCAGAGGATGAGCGGGTACATCATGCTGTTGCCGACCTGCTGGTTCATCTTATGCTCGCGCTCATAGTAGGTGGCCATCCGGGTGCAGGCGTGGTCGATGCTGCCGGTGCCCTCGGCGCTGCGGATCATCGCCAGCAGCAGGTTCGGGAACGCCGGTGCGCAGGACTCCATCGCATCGGACAGCGGGATGCCCTTGCGCAGCTCGCCCAGCACGGCCTCGTACAGGGCGCGCTGCTGCGGGTCGATGCTGCGCTCATCCGCCATGATGCGGAAGGCACGCACCAGCGGCACACCGGCAGTCAGCAGGGTGCCCAGATTGCGGCAGAAATCCGCCAGCACGGCGGTCTTTAACGGGCGGAAGGTGCTGCGGACGCGCTTGGTCTGCAGCGCCTCGCTCATGTACAGGCCGTCATCGCGCAGCTTGGTGTAGAGCGCCTCCTCGCTGGGGGCGTCAGCCATGCCGCGGACAGTCTTGCCCTGAGCGTTGGTCGCAGTATAACGAAATTGTGGCATAGGGGAGAAACCTCCGAACGGATAGTGAGATCAGGCGGGTGCTGCACCATTACAAAAACGCGCAGTACCATTGCAGGATCGGCTCGCCGAAAAGCATGGCGATTACGATGCCCGCACATAAAAACGGGCCAAAGGCAAAGTGGTCCTTTTTGTCGGCCCTTTTGGCGGCCAGCAGCCAGATGCCGTAAAGGCCGCCGCCCAGAATGCCCAGAAACATCGCCAGCAGCGTGTTCTGCCAGCCGAGAAACAGCCCGGCGGCCGCCATCAGCTTGATGTCGCCGCCGCCGAACGCGCCGTCAATGGCAAGGCAGAGCAAAAGCATCGGCACGCTGACGCAGAACGCCCCGATCAGGTGGGGCAGCCACCCGGCGGGGGAGAGCAGCGTCCCCAAAACGCCGCAGACCGCCAACGCGAGATTGAGTCGGTCGGGGATAAGCTGTGTCTCGGCGTCAATAAGCGCGATGCTCAGCAAAATGCCGCAGACCGCCAGCGCGGTGAGCGCCGCCCAGCTCATGCCGAACAGCCCCTGCGTCAGGCTGAGCGAGGTGCCGAAGCGCCGGGTGCAGCCCAGCGCCAGCACGCCGCCCAGCACCTCGACCAGAAAATACCGCACCGGGATGCGCGCGCCGCAGTGGCGGCACCGCCCGCGCAGAAGCAGCCAGCTGAAAACCGGCACAAGGTCGGGCGCGCCCAGCGTGTGGCCGCACTGCGGGCAGTGGCTGCGCCCCTGCAGGGGATCCATGCCCCGGGGCAGCCGCCAGGCCACGACATTCATAAAGCTGAACAGCGCTGCGCCCAGCAAAAAACGGATCAGATCCAAAAGGCACTCAAGCAGCAGCATGGCTCGCCTCCGTCAGGTAATGCAGGCGGTCCTCCGCGCGGAAGACACGGTAGCCCTCGGCAGCGTCATAGACGGCGAAGATGCTGTTTTCCTGATAGAGCAGCCGCTGCACGGTGTAGCCGTTGTCCGCCACCTGCAGAAGGCACACGCTGCCGGGCAGTGCGCCCAGTGTCTCGATCTCCTCAGCCACGCCGTCGGCAAAGCCGTCTGCGGTGGTCTGGTCGGCAAAGGTGCGCCCGGCGGAATAGCACTGCGCGGACACGGCCCCGGCAGCCAGCCGCGCCGCCTTGATCTGGGCCAGCGCCTCCCGCGCGCGGGCCTGATAGCGCAGCTCGACCGCGCCGGTCACAACGGTATAGATCACAGCGAGCAATGCCAGCAGCAGGGCCAGCTTTTCAGCAAAGGAGGTCCTGGCCCATTTTTCCCCGGTGTTGCGCAGCCAGGCACCCAGTCGTGCTGCCAGCATGGTTTCACTTCCTCTACTTCTATATATAACACACTAACCAGTATACCCTGCAAAGGCTGTATTTGCAAGAAATTTCACGAAAAAATCCCACATTATTGTTTGAATGTAACACAAAATCTGTCAAAATAGTATGTGCCGCCCGTATACAACACTATATTTGGTGTAAATTTGTCGAAATCTCACCACACTTGTTGCGAAAAGATCACAAACCGAGTATAATGCTATCATATATAGTCTTATTATGCCTTACTGTACAAATTTGCAGGGCGCTGCCGCAAATTCCAACAGCCGCTACGGCGTCTGCCGGGCGGGAATATGCGGCAATGCCGTGATATAAACGGGAGCATCTATGGTGCATTGCAACAAGAAAACGCGCAGAAGCAGCGGCTTCACGATGGTGGAGCTTATGGTTGTGTTGGCGATCATGGCAATTTTGGCGGCCCTTGTGGGGGGCGGCCTGATCGCCTATACCCGTCTGGCCCGGTTTGAGAAGAACGAGGCGAACGCCCGCACCCTTTTCCAGACCGCGCAGATCGCCCTGACCCGCAGGGACACAGCGGGCGAACTGGACGATTTCCGCCAGAAGGTGCTGCTGAACGGTCAGGCAGGCGCGCATTTTGACCCCGCCGCCGGCGAGGAAAACGAAGAAACACGCAAGCAGAAGGCCGATGAGCTGAACAAAAATATCTATGCCCTGTATTATGATAAAGTAACAGATGATGACAGCGACAATGAACTGCTGCGCGAGCTGCTGGGCGATTACATCTACGATGATTCACTGCTGAATGCGGCCATCTGCGTTGAGATCGACGCCGCCAGCGGGCAGGTGTACTCGGTGTTTTATGACACGAACGCCGACAAGCTGCGCTTTGGGGAAACAAACGGCGCAACGAACATTTATAACCGGAGCTATGACCACCGCCGCCATGACAGCCTTGTGGGCTACTACTCGGCCGAGGACCGCGTGAATGTGGTCGAGCTGCAGCAGACCAAGCTGAAGGTCAAGAACCCGCGCCTCTCCAACACTGAAACGCTGACCCTGAGCTGGGGCGGCGATGTGACCCGCGACACGCAGGTGCAGTATGTGGCAACAGCCTACAAATCGACCGATACGGACAAGAAAAATCCGCTGTTTGAGATCGAGGTGGAGCTGCCGGCAGTCAAGACCAATGAGCCGGTACCGTTGAAAACAAGAATCTACAGCTATGATGCGTCTGGCAACGAAGCACCGGTTGAAAAGACCCTCTACTACCCCCTGAGCTACAACAAGGGCAACTTTGTCCTGACGCTGGACGCTATGGCCAGCGCTGATTTGCTGCGCTCCTGCGAGAATGACAGCGGCGAGACGGCAAACAGCATAAGTGTGACCGACAGCAGCCTGTACAGCATCACCCGCCTGATGTCGGGCGGGCCGCAGGATTTCTATGTTACGCTGCAGGCCAAGGCGCGGGACGGCTATTCCGGCAGCTATACCCCCAGCACCCCGGCCGACACCAATGTGGAAAACAGCCTGTTTGCAAAAGAGGCAACAGCCACTGAGGGCAACCTTACCTATTTCCGCCATCTGTACAACCTGCGCTGGGCGGACAACTGGGTGTCCGGCCAGACTGCCGCCTACACCCTCGCCGCGCAGAGCCTTGGCGCCACCGGCCTGAACTGGACCGGCGGCAGCGTTACGGTCTACTGCCCGGCACAGGGCAAAAACTTCCCGCCGGAGGCCAAGGTCCCCTCGGCAGAGGAGGCTGTGGCGTGGCCGACCATTCTGACATTGCCCGAAAATGTAACGCTGGACGGCGGAAATATCACCATCATGAACCTGCAGCTGCGCGGCAGCTCTGTCTCCCAAACCGGCAGACAGGGTAAGAAAGAGCTGCTTGACCGCTACATCGGCCTTGTGGGCGAAAATAACGGCACGATCAAAAACATGACCCTGCGCGATGCCGATGTGCAGGTCAATGTTGAAATTGTGACCCGCGCAAAAGGCACCCTGCCGCTGACCGGGACCACAGCCCTGCAGCCGCTGGACACAAAAGACAGCGCGTACCGCGACATCCGCGCGGTCGGTGCTTTGTGCGGCGTCAACACCGGCACGCTGGAAAAATGCACCCTGACCCACGGCAAAAACAATGCGGTTTCCGCGCAGGTGCTGGCAATGCTGCCCTTTGACGACAACGCCACCGCGACAGCCCGCACAAACGCAACAGTAAATAGCACTACTTATTATGCAAACGAGCCGCGCGGCATTGGCGGCCTCGTGGGCGTTGCCATGCCCAAAAACGGCCAGACGCAAACAATTTCCGCGCTGACGGTGGACGCCAATGTGACGGTAGCCGGTCTGCTGCAGGACAACAACCCAAAAGCTGCGGCCAATACCCTTACAGAACAGGCACGCTACGCCGCAGCCGCCAGCGGAGAAAACTCGATCTGGCGCAGCATCGGCGTGGGCGGTGTGGTCGGCACGATGGATGCCGCCAACCTGAAGCTTGAGGCAGACCCCATCAATAAAAAAACCATAACCAACAAGGCCGCCGTCATCGGCAGCGCCTTTACGGGCGGCGTTGTGGGCAACCTCTATAACAGTAACAGCAGCAGTGTGGATGTCACCCTGACCGGCCTTCAGAACGAGGGTACGGTCAGCGTGGGCGCCAACTACCTTGGCAGCGCCGGGGGTGAAAACAGCCGTGTGCTGGGCCAGTTCTTCGGCGGCATTGCGGGCTACTGCAAAAATATCACGCTGCGCGGCAGCACCAGCACCACCCGCCGCGATATGACCGAAACACAGCTGAAAACCGCCGTCAAGGGCGGGTATGCTAACGATGGCGCACTCACCGATGACAGCCCGCTCAAGGGTGATTTTGTCGGCGGTCTGGTGGGCTTTGCCAGCGGGTGTAAGCTGGAAAATTGCACCACGCAAAAGGGCTATGTTCTGGGCCGCTGCTTTGTCGGCGGTATGGCGGGCGGCTTCAGCGGCAGCCAGCTTAAAATAACCGGCGGCAGCAACAGCAGCACCGTGCTGGGCAACCGCTATGTGGGCGGTGTCGTGTCGGTCAACGGCAGCCAAAGCATGGTCAGCGGTGTTACCAACAGCGGCCTTGTGGCGGGCCTTGGCAAAAATGCGGCCTATGTGGGCGGCATTGCGGGCCTGAACGATGCCGAATGGGGCAGCAACAACGCAGCAAATACAACTGCCACCATTCAAAACTGCGTCAGCAGCATGGCCTCGGACACTGCCACCAACAGCAGCCGCAGCGCCCTGCTGCAGGCGCTGAGCACCTATAAAAATGCAAGCAATCAAGAAACGACCACCCGCGCGGACTATGTGGGCGGTCTGGTCGGCCGCAACGGCAAAAATGCCGTGCTTACATGGGACAATGAGGCAAGCACGGTGCAGATCGGCGCGGTCATCTGCGGCAATGATTTTGTCGGCGGTCTGGTCGGCTGCAACGATGCAACGGCGAAAATCACAAATGACAGCACCTCGCTGCTGACCGTCAGCGGCGAGGTCACGGGCGGCAAGGCGGTCGGCGGTATGATCGGCCTGAACCTTGCCCCGGCCCTGCCTGCGGCCGATATAAAGGTGACGGAAATCAGCGGCACGCTTTGCGTGGGCGGTGTCATCGGCGCTAACATGCCGGTGGCCGCAGCCGGTGAAGATGCGTTTACCATCAAAGAAACCGCCACATCCGGCGGCACGGTCAGCACATTTAAAACCACCGCAAAGGCGGGCCGCATCAAGGCCGACGGTCTGGCGGGCGGCATCATCGGCTATAACTGCCTGCTGGCATCGGCCCCGAACGATTTGACAACGATTCTGCCCACCGTGGCGGAGAAAACAGGCCTTGTGACGGTCAATACATTGCCGCGCAGTGACAAAGAGATGACCCTCAGCGGCGCGGCCAACCAGTTTAATCTGGAGGTCAACGCCTATGTGGGCGGCATTGTCGGCTATAACGATGCAGAAACCCGCCTGACCATCAGCAACGCAACGAACGGCAGCCAAAGCAATGCGGCATCGGTCGGCAGCCTGAAAATGCGGGGCGAGACCGGCACCCTCGGCAGCGGTGTCAGCCTGCAGGACTATAACAACAGCTTTAACTATAACGCTTATGTTAGCAGTAAAGATGCCCGCGGTTCTATGGCGGGCGGCATCATCGGCTGTGTGACCCAAAACACAAAGCTGGAGAGCTGCACCAACTACGGCATTGTCTCCCACAAGAGCGCGGCGGGCGGCATCGCCGGCTGGAATGGCGGCAGCATCAAAAACTGCTCTACCTACGCCACACTGGGCACCCAGCAGGACGGCTATGCCTACCTTGGCGGCATCGTCGGCATCAACAACGGGACGGTCACGGACTCGGCCCCGGCAGCAAGCATCACCGTGCGCGGCCGGTACATCATCGGCGGCGTGGCGGGCCTGAACCTGACGAATGCGAGCATAACTTATAATACTTCCGATAATGCGATCCCCGTTACGGTGCAGGCAAACGAGTGCGCGGGCGGCGTTGCAGGCGTAAACTGCGGCAACATCGCATTGGGCAGCACAACCCTGCGGGTCAACATTACGGCAGAAAGCTATGCGGGCGGCATTGCGGGCAGCAACAACATGCGCAACGCCACAACAGCCAGCATTGCGGGCGGCAAGGTGACAGGCACCGTCACGGCCACCAAGAACTACGCAGGCGGCGCAGCCGGTGCAAACTATGCCGAAATTGCCGATGTGACGCTGATTGGTGGGGCGCGTGTGCGCGCCAATGACCAGTTTGCAGGCGGCATTGCGGGCAGCAATAGGGCTGGCACTAACGGGCAGATAGGCACGATTACGGGCTGCACCAACACTGCGGGGCAGACCGGGAACAACTACACGGTATATGCCACCAACGGCAATGCGGGCGGTATTGCAGGCAGCAATGAAAGCGGCGCCCAAATTGTAGATAGCGTTGTAGGCGGCGTCAAAATCGGCGTGGCCAAGTGCGATGCGGCGGGCATTGCGGCCAACAACTTCGGAATCATTCAGGGCGGCACTGTCGGCAGCTGTGATATTACCTTTGCCGGGGAAAGCATCGGTGCGGTCACGGCCATCAACAATGAGGGTGCAACAATCAGCGGCGTTACGCTTAGCAAGAACGCAGCCATTGCTTTCCATGGCCCGGCCACCAATGTGGGCGGCATTGCGGGCAAAAATGCCGGTACGATTGGTAATTGCAATGTCAACAGCCCTGCGCTGAATCTCAGCGGCCTTACGGCCCGGGCAGACAGCATCAGCCTTGGCGGTGCGGCGGGCGTCAATACGCAGGACGCAACAATCAGCGAAACAACTGTTACACTGAACATTACAGACAATCTGAATAAATACAAGAATCTGGGCGGCGTAGCCGGCGAAAATGCCGGCGGCGGCACTCTGTTAAAGTGTACCTATCAGGGCGCGCTGGGCAAGGCTGATACTGCGGCAAACATCACCACGGGCGCAGCCAATGTGCTGGACACCGTGGGCGGCATCGTCGGCCTGAACAATGGTGAGGTCAATGGGTGCAATGTGCCCAAAATCACGCTGCAGGTGATGGGTGCCTCGGGCCTGAGCGACAGCCAGACCTATGCGGAAAAGCTGAAAAGCGCCAGCAGCGTGGGCGGCATTGCGGGCCGTAACAACAGCACCATTACATCCTGCTATGTTGCCACAGCGAAGGACAGCGGCAGTATCATCACCGCGCGCTACGGCTTTGTGGGCGGCGTGGCAGGTGCAAACAACGGCAGTATTAGCGGCAGTGGTGCTGAGGGAGTAACAAATCTGGTCAAGCAGGTTGACGATTGGTTTACGAATAGTGAAACCAATGACATGATCAGCAAGCTGAAAGGCACTGCCTATAATAACATTAAAGGCGTTGACACAGTGTCCAAGAGTGACTATGGCACTGTCTACACCACCACCGGCCTTTCCCAAAATGACCTGCTGGTCGGTCTGCGCGGCACAACTGCTACAAACGGCAAATCCAGCGGCTATCTGGGCGGCGTGGCAGGCTTCAACACCGTCAACGGCACGATCACAGGCGCGGCAACCGGTAAGTGGTTTGTCTACGGCGACAACACGACCGTTGAATCCAAAATCGGCGGTATGATCGGCATGAACGAGGCAACCGGCAAGGTCAAGCTGCTGGTCAACTGCGCCGCTGTGCGCCGCTTTACCCGCACAGACGGCAAAAATGACGATGACACGACCCATAGAAACATAGAAAAAATTGCCTATGTGGGCGGTGTGATCGGCGTGCAGCAGAACACGACCGATGACAAGTGGGTCATCAGCGAGTGTGTGAACCTTGGCACTGTGTTTGACAGCGGCTCCAACTATATCGGCGGCATCATTGCCTCCTGGCTGAAAAACGGCGGTACGATTGAAAAATCCTTCAACTTCGGCAGCCTTAGCACCAATACCAACTATGGCGATGGTTCGGGCACGGTCGGCGGCATCGTGGGCTTTTTTGACCAGCCCACCCCCGGCGGCACGGCAAATATTCTCTCCTGCCAGAACCACGGCGATATTCTGTCCTGCGGAAATTGGGAGGGTGACAAAAAGCACGGTGCCAACGATGTTGCCGGTATCCTCGGCAAGGTGGTCATGGCGGACGGTACAAATGACTATCTGCGCATCAACATTGTCGATTGCGTGAACGGCGATGTTTCGATGTGGTGCGAGTCGCTGGCAGCCGGCATCATGGGCTGGCTGGGACCGTATGGTAACGGCGGGACAAAAATACCGGATAAGGTAGAGGTTTACATTGACCGCTGCCGTAACTACGCTACGGATGTTACAATTTCACTTAAATCAGGCGATATCAACTTGTTTGCAGGTATCTGCGGCAACCGTGGCAATGGCAGTGCAACGAGTGCATCCACCACAGTCACGAATTGTTTTGCTCTGTATAAAAATACTGTTAGTTCCAATAATGCACCCATTGCGATGAACCGTGGAAGCGAAAACATCGTGGCCTACGGCAACTACTTTATGGACGAAAACAGCTTTGATAAACAAAAGATTGCGGCACTGTTGTTGCTTAAAGAATATGTAGCAAGCGGAACGGCGGTGTCTCCGGATGTTTATTGGGGTGCCAAGTATAAAGACCACTATAACAATGGTACACATCTGTATGCGGGTATTGATAACTCCATAGAGAGCGGAAACCGTTTCTTTGCGGCAGGTATGATGACAAACACGCGGGCTTTGGATACGGTTACTACTAGAAAATGTTTCATAAAACCTGCAACCAGTGAAAAACTGGCTACGATTTTCTATGATAGCCACGATTGGCAGACTGACGATATCAACGAAAAGAATCTTGCCACCATCCTGCTGTGGTACGGCGAAAAAGACAAGGTTGCAGGCCCGAGCATGAAGGACATCACGGACGACTTGATCCAGAACTACTATACGCAAGTTTTGGACCAGCGCGGCCCCGGGACGGTCTCTGGCTTGCAAGTTGCGCATAAAAAAGATAGCAGCGCTGTCTATGGCCGCTATGAGGTGACATGGACGGCCGCGGCCACAGACGGCATTTTCCCGGATAACAAGATACAGAATGTAAGCCATTATCTGGTAACGCTGTATAAGGTTGACGGCGATAGCAAGACGGCTTTACCGGGCTACCAAGACATAAAGGTCTACGGCACGCGCTATCTGTTTGACGCGGATGATGCGCTGGCAAATGCTATTGGCACCGGCCAATTCTGTGTCGGTGTAAAGGCCGTGAACGGAACCACCCCGGGGGCAGAGGAAATGTCTACCGCGCAGTACTTCGTGCGCCCCCTGCCCACCCCGAAGCTGGAAATCCGCCTGAAAAAAAAGGACAGCAGTGGGCAACCCTACGGCCAGTATCTTGTGCTGACAAACGCAAGCGATTACAAAGATGCGGGTGACTGGAAAGTAACCGCCTACCTGATGAACCAACCCAATACGGAAATTACGCTGAGTGCAGACAACACCGAGGCACCGATAGCAAACGGCCTTGGCTCTGCCACCCGCCTGCGCGCCACGGCAACCCCGGGTGAAGGTGCAACAGGTGCATGGATGGAGTCTGCCCGCTATGACGAGGAGATCGGTATTCCTAGGACATACTATAAGGACAATGATCAAAATAGAAACAGCGGCCTTGTCCACGGTACAGCGTTTAAAACAAATAATCCAACCATGGGTCAGCCGGTCATAACCGGCAGCACGGCGGATAACCTGTCGATTACCGTGAACCTGCAATTTACCGCAGATACGATCTTCAACACCGTGCCGAACTACCGCGTTATGCTGGTGGGTCAATACAACGGTGATGAAACAATCAGCAATGCGGCAGAGGGTACAGCGGCCAAAACGCAGCCGCTGAAAGGCCAGTATGTGACGCTTGCTGCGGTGGAAAAGCCGGTCTACAGCAGCGGCACGGAATTTGTGCTGAGCAACCTGCCCGCCGTGGTCTTTGACGGCAGCTACACCGACCTGAAGGTCATCTCTGTGCCTATTGATGCCGGCTACCCGCAGGTCGTGACCCGCTGGGAAATCACCGCAGATGAGGCCTTGAAAGCTATTGGAGAGGGTAACATTAACCCCGTCAGCTGGAACAACGGCATCGAGATCGTGCGCGGTGCGGACGGCAAATTCAGCTATTACCACCTGACCCCGCTGCAGTTCTTTGCAGAAAATGACCCGTGGTACAGCATAAGTGGATTTGTTACAAAGCAGATTCGCACGGACAACCTCAACCTCACGCTTCTGAAAGCCCCCAAGGTAAGCAGCGAAACCACGAGCAATGTGGATGGAAACAACAAGCTGAACTATACCTTTACATGGACGCAGCCCGATGAAAACGGCAGTGTTGATAAAACAAAGCATGCCTACGATGTCACCCTGTACGGTCTGCTGACCGAAAAGGATAGCGAAACCACCACAATCGCGGACAAGGAAAAAATCGAGCTGAAGGACGGCGTGTCGCTGGCGGATAAAACTACATTTGACGCCAAAACCGGCACCTATACACTGACCCTCTGCGTGGACGATGACCTTGCAAGCGGCAGCTGGCGCTATGATACGGTGCGGCTGCATGTCACCCGCAAGCCGGGCGATGGGGACACCAATGCAATCGGTCTGGCGGGCGAGGCAGATTGTGTTGTTAAGCAGCGTCTGTCTGCGGTAGGTCAGGTCAACAGCATCATGCGCACCAACGACAACAGCGCCAATGCACTGAACTACGACATCACCTGGCCCGCAAGCGCGGACGCCAAAGGCGAGAACACGGTGACATATACCCTGTACGCGGAAAAGCTTGACGGCAATACTTGGACGGCGCTTGTCAACTGGCCGGACATCACGAAAAACAGCTGCACCGTTGACCTTGAGAAGTATCAGGGCGAAACCCTGCGGTTCTATGTCGTAGCAAATGCGGTTGACAAATCGAAGTATTGCAGCCCGAACGGCGAGTACAGCAACCTGCTGGTTGTAGAAAAGCGCCTTGCTGCGCCCGTTGTGACCACAGCCGCGCTAAGCTACCAGACGCCGAGCCAGACCCAGTTCCTGACCGGGGAGAAGCTGACGCTGACGGTAGACAATAGCGCAAGCAGCGGCAGCTACTACTACATGGGCTATCTCTTTAAAGATGCCGCGGATTACAAGCAAATCGCTAAGCTGGCGAACAGCTATCAGCATGCGCAGGCGCCCGATGCAAAGGCCGCTAGTCTGGCAGCCCTGACGGACGCGCTGAATGAAATGCTTACCAACCCCGGCCGCGTGCTGCGCCTGCTGCCGGAAGGCCAGATGGACGGCGGTGCGCAGGCAGAAACGACAACGGGCGGCGCAGCGTTTGCGCTTGGCGATGAAAGCTTTACCATGAAGCCGGAGTATGCCGGTTACTGGCTGCTGCCCGCCCTGCGCAGCATGTCCACCGACGGCACAACCGCCAGCTCCAACTGGTACTACTATGTTGCAGACGCTTTGGGCGCAACACCTACCGAAATGCAGCTGCCCAAGATCAAGCTGGATGCACCGCAGACGAACCAGAACGCCTTTACAACTGTAGATTCCAAGGCAATCCTGCAGCTGTTCGGCGCTGACGGTGTGACGGCATGGACGCCCGCAAGCACAGAGGCGGATATTTCCCGCTTTGCAGTGGAATGGAACGCCGTAAACTACAGCAAGGAAACAGGGGAAGGTCTGGCAGACAAGTATCAACTGGAGATCACTTCCGCCGATGGCAACACAACCGACAAGATCACCTTTACTGTGGCCAAGCGGAATGTAATGGACAAGGATGGTACGATCACAACCAAGTGCGGGGAAATCCTGTCTGTGACAAAGGAAGTTACAATACAGGATGTTACCTATACGGTCACGATCCCGCAGCAGACCGAAGAAAACGGGCGCACATTCTATGATCTGACCACTACGGTCAAGACAGACGAGAAGGGCAAGGCAGTCCTTAACGAGGACGGAGAGCCCGAGCTTACAACGAACCATGTGAAGCTGGAGGGCCATTATGAGCTGAAGGACGCCAGCGGTACGCCGCGCTATAAGCTCGAAACCTTTGCAACGCTGGAATACCTTGACCGTGACGGTGAGCCGGGCTACCGCGTAACACTGCCCGATCTTGTCGATCTGCTTCACAAGGACGATACACGCCAGCGCATTACCGATAAGGTCACTGTGCTGGCCGAGGGCGATGCGGAAAAGACCACCCAGTCTGAAAAGCTGGAATTGACTGTGCCGAATGACGGTACAGCTGCCGCCCTGACCCTGACAGCAGAGGAGCAGCCCGCGCAGGACGCTGCAGCAGAGCAAAGCCCTGCCGCAGCACCACCGGTTTTGCGGGCGGCGCGTGTCCTGCGGGCAACGCCCGAAACGGCTGCAGCTGAGAAAGAGGAACTGCCTGCAGTGGGATAACACAATGAAGGAGGGTATACCTATGGGCAGAAAAGCCCGCGGTATCATGCAAAATCAACAGGGACTGTCAATGATTCTTGTGCTGTGTATCGGCGCGGTTTTTGCGGCGCTGTCTGCGGCGCTGGTCTATGCAGCGTCTGTGTTGACGGCAAACGCGAACCGCCAGCTGATAGAGCAGGAGGTGTATACCCTTGCAACGAGCTTTTCCGATGTGCTGGATGACCAGCTGACCGGCTACAGCACGGCAGCGGGCAGTGCGCAGGCGGACAGCCTGGCAGCGTTCATTGACAAAAACTACCTTTTGCAGACTACCTACAGCGATGCCACAGAGCATACCTTTGCGGACGAAAGCAGCGGGCTGGAGATCACGCTCAAAAAAACGCCGGCTGACGAGGTGGATAAAAGCGAGTATGTTGCAGCGCTGGCAACAAAGGGTTATGACATTACTGCACTTAACGGCCAGCTTGACAGCTTTAAAGAGAAGGAACTGTCGGATTATGTTGTGGAGGTGACGGTGACTGCAAAGCAGGGGAGCGAGAAGTTCTCCTACACAAGGAGCTACCAGCACACCAGCACATGTAAAGTGGCGTACTATACGATTGGCACGGATACGGCCCGGTATAATAGTTATCAGTTGACCGGTAATGCTGAAACGGGTCTAAAGCTCGTTTTTAAACGCATGGATGTTGATAGCACATGTACACTGCCCGAGGACGCCGATACTGAAATCAAGATCCACTATAACCTGAACCAGACAGAGAAGAGCAGCAAATTTGTGCGCCAATGACCCGGAAAGGAGCGGCTATGTCGAGATACCTTAAAAATCAAAGCGGAGAAACGATTGTGGAAGTGATCGTCTCCTTTGTGCTGCTGCTTATGTTTACGGCGCTGTTCGTGGTGTCACTGCGTTATGCGCGCACCATGTCATTGAAGGCGGAAACGATCCGCCAGACGGCCTATGCACAGTGCGAAAAGCTGTACCCCGCCGGAGATGGAAAGCCCCAATGGGTGAATGACGGCGGCACTGCAAGCTATACCTTTACCGGTACGGGCGCACAGTTTGTTGTTGGGAATGTCCAAAAGCAAAAGCTTGAGGCAAAGGCCTCGGAGGATGGCACGGATGAGACCTACACCTTCCACCGTTACAGCAAGGGCCAGTCGAATACCAGCGGGGGACAGGAAACACCATGATGCGAGTGCTGAAAAACAAAAGGGGGACAACGCTGGTCGAGCTGGTTGTCTGCATGGTGCTGCTGTCGCTGTTTACGCTTGCGGCTGTCACGCTGATACAGCCCAGCGCACAGGCGTATATGCAGGTGCAGCAGCAGACCCGCGCCCAGAATCTGGCCGATGCGCTGATCGAGACCATCCGCGGCGAGCTGCTGAACGCTAACGGGTATATCCGCTTTGCGGACGGCGCTAAAAATGGTGAAGATATAAACAAAGTGTTTTTACCCAAAACAGGTGTCAGCAGCGGTTCGGCGTTGGAGTTCAATGTCAACTCCAATTATATCGAGCTGATCGACAAGGATAAGGTCCCGGCGTTGACAAAGGCGGACGGAACGCAGCTGCTGAGCGAAGAGACCGCGAACGAGCTGGACGGTTACCTGCACATGCGGTTCTATCAGCAGGAAGAAGTGAAATCAGCGAAAAGCAATCCGCCATCTTATGTTCCCTACGCCTACACGACAGCCTACCCCAAGGACGCCTACATGGGGATGTTTATCAGTGACCTGCAGTTTTATGCCCGCAGCTATACCAAGGCCGAGGGGGAAAAATACGCCCATGTCACAGCGCTGACCGTTGTGCTGACCGTGGCCCAGAAGGACGCGCAGGGCAATGCCGTGCCGCTGTGTACCCAAAAGGCGATCGTGCCGCTGCCGGGCGCACCGGTGTATATCGAGGAACCCGGCAGCTGGGATGGCAGCAACCCGGCGGTGTCGTGAAGCACCGCCCAAGCAAGAACATCCCGTGTTATGCTGGACAAACCTCTTGATTTTTGTTATACTATGGAACAATATAGGAAAGGTGGGGCGCTGCGCCCCGTTGTATAGAGCAGAGAGGAATACCACATGGCAACAGTCGAAATCAGAATGTTGGGCGATTTTGAGATCCGCGTAAACGGCAGGCCGGTGCTGGCCCAGCTGGCACAGTCCCGCAAGGCAACGGCGCTGGTGCAGTACCTTGTGCTGCAGCGCGGGGAGCGGGTGTCCCACAAGACCATCACCGATACGCTGTGGGCGGGCGAGCGCTCGACCAACCCGGATATGGCGCTGCGCGCGATTTTGCACCGCTTCCGCAATATGATCGAGGCCGAGGGCCTGACCGAGCTGCAGGGCTGCATCCAGACCAGCCGCGGCAGCTACCAGTGGAACCCCGCGCTGGATTGCAGCGTGGATGTGTTTGAGGTCAGCGACCTGTCCGAGAAGGCCCGCAGCGAGGCTGACCCAGAGAGCCGCGGCCGCCTGTATGAGGAGATCGTCAACCTGTACAAGGGCCGTCTGCTGCCCCAGTTTGCCACCGAGCCATGGGTCGAGAGCGTCAGCGTCCGGCTGCACGGGCAGTACCGCACGGCCATTCTGGGCCTGCTGGAGCTTTGCAAAAAGTGGGGCGAAAGCGGCCGCATTATATCGCTGTGTGCCCACGCGCTTGAGCTGGACCCCTACGAGGAGCGCCTCTATCTGGAGGAGATCGTGGCGCTGGAATCGCTGGGCCGCCACACCGAGGCACAGGACCTTGCCCGCCGCGGCAACGCAATGGGCTGCCTGCACCATGCCATTGACCCGGGACGCGCCGGCTCTGCCTACCGCCAGATGCGTCAGGCGGACCGCAACATGGAGAGCGAGCTTTCCCGCCTGACCGCCGCCCTGCCCGACACCGAAAACACCGGCGCCTGCCTCTGCGACTTTGAAACCTTTAAGGAGACCTACCGCGTGCTGCGCGGTGTGCAGGCCCGCTACGGTCTGCCGGTGTTTCTGGCCATCGTGACGGTGGCCCCCGGCCAGAATGCCGAGCCTGCCGAGACCGCTACCATGGTGGAGCAGCTTGGCGAGCTGATCCACACCACGCTGCGCCAGTGTGATGTGGCCGCCCGCTACAGCGAAATGCAGTATGTCATCATGCTCAGCGGCAGCGCGGCCGAGACAGGCTCCAGCCCGCTGGAGCGCATCAAGGCGGCTTTCTACCGCGTGCCCGCCCACGGCCGGTATCTGCTGAGCTACAATGTCTATGTGCCGGAGATCAAGGCTGACAGCGGACGCGCCCGCCGCCGCAAAAAAACAACGAAGAAATAAGCAATTTTCCCAGCCGCGCCGGTGCGCGGCTCTTTTTTTACACTTTACACAATCTTTTGACTAAAAATTTTTACAAAAAATCTAAAAAAACTGTTTAAATTTCCACAACAATGTGGTAAAGTAGTATCAAACAGGTGGGAAGTGTTCAAAATTCACTCCGCCGCAAAGAATATCTACGCCGCAGGGCGGTTGGAAACGCCCCGGCGCGAAAAGAGGTTTGACGATCCATGGGCTACGCAAGCAAAGACATCCGCAACATTCTGGTGGCCGGCCATGCCGGCTGCGGCAAAACAACGCTGACCGAGGCACTGCTGTACATGAGCGGCGCTACCGAGCGTATGGGCCGCGTGGAGGACGGCACCACTGCCAGTGACTTCGACCCCGAGGAGACCCGCCGCAAGGCATCGCTGAATGCCAGCGTTGTGCCGGTCGAGTATGAGGGCATCAAGTACAACCTGATCGACGCCCCCGGTCTGTTTGACTTTGAGACCGGCGCCGCCGAGGGCATCATGGCAGCGGAGAGCGTGCTGATCTGTGTATCCGGCCGCTCCGGCGTCACCGTCGGCGCGGAGAAGGCCTACCAGCTGGCACTGAAAAACAACAAGGCGCGGATGATCTTTGTCACCAAGACCGACCTTGAGAACGCCGATTACTTTAAGATCCTTGAGCAGATGAAGATCAAGTTCGGCCCGAGCGTCTGCCCTTGTGTCGTGCCGGTCCGCCTTGATGACGGCACGGTCGCGTACATCAACCTGTTCAGCCAGAAGGCCTTTAAATATGAGGGCGGCAAGCAGGTGCAGATCGAGGTGCCCGACATCGGCCACCGCTTTGAGGGTCTGATTCAGGCCATGAGCGAGGCTATCGCCGAGACGGACGAAGCCCTGATGGAGAAGTTCTTCGAGGGTGAGGCCTTCACCACCGAGGAGATCGTGCAGGGCATGGCCGCCGGCGTGCGCAGCGGTCAGATCACCCCCGTGTTCTGCGGCAGCGCCGTCAACATGCAGGCGCTGGATATGCTGCTCTACAACATGAATGTGCTGCTGCCCGGCGCAGATACCGCCGCAGCCGTGGCCGAGGATAAGGACGGCAGCCCTGTGGACATCGCGGTCGATGACGCTGCGCCGCTGTGTGCCTATGTGTTCAAGACCGTGGCAGACCCGTTTGTCGGTAAGCTGAGCTTTATCAAGGTGCTGTCCGGTAAGCTGACCGCCGCCAGCAACGCCGTCAACGCCCGCACCGGCCAGCCGGAGCGCATGGGCAAGACGCTGACTGTCTGCGGCAAAAAGCAGACCGATACCGCCGAGATTGCGGCGGGCGACATCGGCGCCGTTGCCAAGCTGGCCACCGCCAAGACCGGCGATACCCTGTGCGACCCCGCCCGCGTTGTGGCGCTGCCCGCACCCGTCTACCCCGTCAGCTGCTACCGCATGGCTGTCAAGGTCGCCAAGAAGGGCGACGAGGGCAAGGTCAGCGGCGCGCTGGCCCGCCTGATCGAGGAAGATCCCGCCATCAGCTTTATGGTCGATCCCGAGACGAAGCAGCAGATCATCAGCGGTCTGGGCACCCAGCATCTGGAGGTCGCGCTTGCCAAGCTGAAGAATAAGTTCGGCGTTGAGATCACGCTGGAGGCACCGCGCGTACCCTACCGCGAGTCCATTCGCAAGAGCTGCAAGGCGCAGGGCCGCCACAAGAAGCAGACCGGCGGCCACGGCCAGTTCGGCGATGTGTGGATTCAGTTCGAGCCTGTGCAGGGCGAGGGCATCGAGTTTGCTGAGAATGTGTTCGGCGGCAGCGTGCCGAAGAACTTCTTCCCCGCAGTTGAGAAGGGTGTCCGTCAGGCGGCCGAGCACGGCGTGCTGGCCGGCTACCCGATGGTCGGCATGAAGGCCACCCTGCTGGACGGCAGCTATCACCCCGTTGATTCGAGCGAGATGGCGTTCATCATGGCCGCCAAGATCGCCTACAAGGCCGCGATCCCCGAGGCCGGCCCCGTCCTGCTGGAGCCCATCGGCGCGCTGCAGGCCCATGTCCCGGCGGACAACACCGGCGACATTATGGGCGAGGTAACAAAGCGCCGCGGCCGCGTGCTGGGCATGAACCCCGATGAGGACGGTCTGCAGGTCGTGGAGGCTGAGGTCCCCGTGGCGGAGATGCAGGATTTCACCACCTTCCTGCGCCAGCTGACCCAGGGCCGCGGTTACTTCACCTTTGATTTTGTCCGCTATGAGACCCTGCCCCAGATGCTGGAGAGCAAGGTCATCGAGCAGGCAAAGGCCCTTGGCAACTTTGCAGATGAGGATTAAAGCGTAAAAAATAAGCACCTGCTGACCGGTATGCGTGTGACCGGTCAGCAGGTGCTTTTTGGTTGGACATTTAAAGCTTCTTTGCTTACTTTTTTCTCGAAGAAAGTAAGAGATAAGGGAGCCTGCGGAAAGGTCCAAAGCCCCTCAGGCCTCGCAGGCTCGGCCAGTCCTTCGGACCCGAACCCCTCTGTCGCTTCGCGACATCTCCCCGCGCAGCGGGGAGTCACCCCGCAATGCGAGGAGCCTTTTTTGCGGGCTCCGCCCGAGAAAAGCCTCCCCTCACAGGGGAGGTGGCCGAGCGCAGCGATGGCCGGAGGGGCTTCTTGCCGTTACCCGTCAGCACCAGCCTCCCGGGAGGCGGCGGGCCGGGCATGCCCGGCCCCTACAGTGCATCAAAATTTGTAAATGCGCACACCCGATCAGGTGATCTTCAGCGCCCGCTGCACCCGATACACAATATACCGGAACAGCCCGACGATCAAACTGCCCTCCACCCAGATATAGTTGGGCAGATTCTTCCACCGGAATTTGGGCTTGTCAATCTTCGGCAGGGCGGCCCATGCCTCGTGGAAGCCCTTTGCGTAGTCGTTGCCGAAGCCGCGCAGCCGGAACATAACGACTTTTAACAGGTACCCCAGCAGCATCGGGATGAAATTCAGGACCAGCATCAGCAGCGGCTGGTTTTTGTAGGGCAGCAAAATACTGTTGCGGCCGCTCTGGATGCTCTTGAACGGGTTGTACCGCACCGCGCCGGTGGTCGCACCGCAGATGTGGCGGCATTTGGCCGTGGGGCAGTAGACATTTTTGTAGCCGAAGCTGTTGGCGCGCCAGCTCAGGTCTACATCCTCGTAATAGGCAAAGAACAGCTCGTCAAAAACGCCGATCTCGTCCAGAATGGATTTGCGGTAGAGCGCTGCGCCGCCGCAGGCGCTGAAAATGCGGCAGGGCTTTGTGTAGCGGCTGGCCCGCAGACCATCGCCGCGCTTGCAGGCAAAGCCCAAAATCGTCACATAATCGCCTGCGTCATCGGCCAGCTCCGGCTCATAGTAGCGCAGCATCAGGCTGCTGACCGCAAAAATCTTCGGGTCGGCATCGGCGGTCCTGATAAGCTCGGCCAGCCAGTCCGGCTCGGCGAAGGCATCGTTGTTGAACAGGACTGCGTACTCGCCCTTGGCGATCGCAATGCCCTGGTTTACCGCGTGGGAAAAGCCGGTGTTGTCGGCGTTTTCAATCAGGGTGTAGCGGTCGCGGCCGCGGTAGCTGCGCGCAATCGCAAGGCTTTCATCGGTGGAGCCGTTGTCGATGACGATCAGCTCAAAATCCTGCTCGGTCTGTGCCCAGATCGACTCGATGGAATCCCGCAGCCAGCCTGCGCCGTTCAGGTTCGGGATGATGACAGATGCTTTCATGGCGTCTCCTTACCAGAAATAGGGGTTGGCGTAGTAGTAGGTGAGACCGGCGTGCAGCACAGCGCCCAGCACCAGCGCACCGACCAGCAGGAACACCGCAAAGGCGACTGCCACCACGGCGGTGCGGATCAGATAGGCGCGCGCCAGCCGCTGACGGGCGGGGTTGCGGGTGCCGCCGAAGCTCCACACCACCGACAGAACCAGCCCGACCAGCGGGATGGCAAAGAGGATCAGCGCGGCTGCCGTGGCGCTCTGGCTCATGGCAGTGACGGCAGCGTCCTCGTCCCGGTCAGGCGTGTCATACAGCGGCTGGGCAGGGCCCTGCTGCGGCGCTGTGCAGGCGGCCGGGGGCACCGGTGCGCCGCACTGGGGGCAGCTGTGGGCGTCATGCGGCACCAGCAGGCCGCAGTTTTTGCAGAAGCGTAGCATAACTTTGTTATTCCTCCAATGTCAGGTTGCGGTCCAGCTGGGTGTTCAGAATAATCTGGGTGTTGGTGGAGCCCATCTTTTGCATCTTGGTCAGCAGATGCTCCAGCGCGTCAATGTCGGTGCAGCTCACCTTGATTATAAAATTGTAGCTGCCCGTTACCCGGAAACACTGCAGCACCTGAGACTCCTGCTCGATCATCGAGAGGAAGCTTGCGCGGGTGGCAGCGTCTACCAGCACCGAGATCAGCGCCTCGACCCGGGCAGGGGCATCGGGGTGGCGCAGCACAACGGTGTAGCCGCCGATGATGCCCTCCTGCTCCAGCCGGTGGATGCGGCTGGAAACGGCGGGGCTGGTCAGGCTGACCCGCTGGGCAATGTCTTTGACGGGCATACGAGCATTTTCTGCCAACAGCTGTATGATTTTGTGGTCCAGTTCGTCCATGAAATGACTCCTTGCTTTTGTTTTGTATAATGCGCACAAAAAAATAATGTGAAGTATACAGACATTGTTGTCTTTAACAAAGTTGAAAAAGTATGCTTTTTTGTGCCACCGCTAAATAAAATTAAGCGCCAATGGTTTTATTATAATCTTTTGAAAACCAAAATGCAAGTATGACATTTGACATTTTAAGAAATCCTGCTATAATAATACTCGTAATCAATCAAGACATTCACTGACCTTTATATACTTTCCCACCCCTCTATGCACAAAGCCCCGCAGGTAGCCCCTGCGGGGCTTTGTGTTTGCATCTGCTACAAAGTAGGTAAAAATGTTCAAAATATCTCTGCGGGCAACTGCGCTATAAGAAAGGCGGACTGTCGAAAAGGGCGGTGCTTGCGTCTTGGCTGCTTCTTGGCTCCCTCACAGTTGGGATTTTCCGGTATCGTGAATAAAGTAAGTAAATGCGCGCGGCAGGAGCCGCAAAGCCCTCGATTTCGTTAATATTATTAACTGATTCCGGGTTTGACGGCAGGCCGGCTGCTGTGTTATAATAAAAATTCCGACATCAATCGTCATTTTTTATGGGAGGAATCACTATGCTTATCCCTGTACTGCTGTTTATTGTCGGTTTGCTCTTTTTGATCAAGGGCGGCGACTGGTTTGTGGACGGGGCGTCCGCACTGGCCCGCCGCTTTCATCTGCCGGAGCTTCTCATCGGTGCAACGGTCGTTTCAATCGGTACGACCCTGCCGGAGGTCATGGTCTCCACGATGTCCGCACTCTCCGGCCATGGTGAGATCGCCTACGGCAACGCCATCGGCTCGGTCATCTGCAATGCGGCGCTGATTGCAGCCATCACCATCGCTGTGCGCCCCGGCAAGGTGGACCCCAAGACCTTAAAGACGCCGGTCGCCTTTTTCTTTGCGGCGGCAGCCATCTACTGTGCGGCGGCCTATGTGTTCGGACGGTTTACCCGCGTCATGGGCATCATCATGCTGGCGATGTTTGTCGCTTACATGGTCGTCAATGTGCTGCAGATGAAAAACACCCCCGCTGAGGCCCATGAGGACGCCGAGGAGGAGATGCCCCTTGCCAAAACGCTGGTGCTGCTGGTGCTGGGCGCGGTGCTGATTGCGCTGGGCGCCAACCTGCTGGTGGACAACGGCACCCTGATTGCGCAGGCGCTGGGGGTGCCGGAGAGCGTTATCGCGCTGACCTTTGTGGCGCTGGGCACCTCTCTGCCTGAGCTGGTCACCGCCATCACCTCGCTGGCCAAGGGTCACAGCGATCTCTCACTGGGCAATGTTGTCGGTGCCAATGTCTTCAATCTGGTGCTGGTCAGCGGCGTTTCGGTCACGCTGGCCCCCTTCACCGTTCCGCAGAGCGCCACTCTGTTCGGCATCAACTCCAGCCTTGTGCTGGAGCTGCCGGTCATGCTGGCTGTTATGCTGATTCTCACGGTCCCCGCCCTGTGCAAGGGCAAGCTGAACCGTGCGCAGGGCATTTTGCTGCTGGCGATCTACGCAGCCTTCTGCGCTGTGCAGTTCACGCTGTAAACAACACAGGCTTGGCCCGGCACACCCTCTGCGCAAAGGCAGCGGGTGTGCCGGGCCGTTTTTTGAAAAGCGCCGCACAGAGCCTGCAGATAGGGATAAAAAGCAGATACCCGGCATACATTTCCGCGAGGTGGTGTGTATGCTGGGCATTTTGGGTTATTTTTTGCAGGTGGCTGCGGGGCATATCCTGTATCTTGCGCTGCATCTTGAGAGCGGGTCCTTTCCGCGGCCGCTGCCGCCGGAGCGGGAGCGTGCGGCCTTTGCCGACCTGCGTCAGGGCGGGCTGGCTGCCGCCGCTGCGCGCGATACGCTGATACGCCACAATCTGCGGCTGGTGGCCCATATCTGCAAAAAATACTACGCGGGGGATGCCGCGCAGGACGATTACATTTCGATCGGCACCATCGGCCTCATCAAGGCTGTGGATACCTTCGACCCCGACAAGGGCAAAAAGTTCGCCAGCTATGCAAGCAGGTGCATTGAGAATGAGCTGCGGATGGAACTGCGCCGCACGCGCAGGGCGGGGCCGCAGCTTTCGCTGCAGGAGCCGCTGGAGGCGGGCGGGCAGTTGACGCTGGCGGACACCCTGCCCGATGAGACGGACATGGAGGCAGACTGTGAGCAGCGTGCCGATGCGGCCCGGCTGCGCAGCATGGTGGAGCAGCTGCCCGGGCGGGAGCGGCAGATCATGCGGCTGCGGTACGGCTTCGGCGGTGCGGCACAGACCCAGCAGCAGACGGCGCAGACGCTGCACATCAGCCGCAGCTATGTATAGCGCCGCCACCAATGTAAACGATGCCCGGAGGGCCGAAAGGCTCCCCGGGCATCAGTGTTTTGATTATTAACTTTAGCGGCCACTCATCAAATTATTAGTTACGATCTGCATCTTCTACGATTGATTTGATTATCTTTAACGTAGGCCTAAAGCCTTCGAAAGAGAACATAAGCTGAAGAAAGAAATGCTGGAGGATGATTGATATGATTTCTTTTCGCGAACTGTTGGATTAACGCGAAAAACGGTGATGAAAAAGCCTTGATGGAAATGTTTGACCTATTTCGTCCCATGATAGAGAATGCAAGCCGCAGTGCTAACCGCAAAGATGAGGATCTGCATGATATTATCGTTATGGCGTTCATTCAGGCAATTTCAAAGTTTCCCATCGATAAGCTTTGATCAGCGAATCGTGCTTGATGGCAGTTAAAACCACATAGCATTATCAGCACGAGCGTCTGCCGTTTGGGGTAGACGCTCGTGCTGTTTTTTTATCCCTGCCAAAGCGAGATATTCTATGTGTCTGTTAGCATGGGCTTAACTGACTCCTTGACCCCGGAGTTGTTTTTTGTTACTATGATACTGTACAACGGCATGCCCATTGCTGGCTGGATTATCTCCGTAATCGCCATGAAGTTCTACCCGCTTACTGGCAAAAAGATGATTGAGATTGAAGATCAAATCGCTAAACTGCAACTGAAGCAGACAAAAGAATAACACGTTGGATAAAATCGGCGCACGTATAACGATATTTAGCCAAGTTATGGCGTTATGCTATGTGCCGGTTTCTTCTCCGTCAGCCAAGCCGCCCAAGAAAGGAATGTGGATATATGGATCTTGAGAAACAAAAACAGATGCCGGTATGGGGACCGTATTCCAAGAAATACATGGGGCTCTCACGTGTGATGAAGGAGAGCGCGATTCCCGGTGCCAGATTTGACCTGGTGATATATCCTACCTATGCCAACAGCTCAGTGCCAGCGCCCAATGTTACGGTGCCGTCCAATTATCATCCCTGGCAGGCGGACCCGGAGGGGCGATATTTCCAATATCGGTATGAGCTGATTTGGAAGGATCAGTTGTATGCGGATGTGGAATTTTTTGAACTGGATGAGGAGGCCTGGGGCGTCCGGGTGGAGTATCACAACCACACGGACCGACCGCAAAATTGCCTGCTCAATCTACTTTCAGCCATTGAATACCCACAGATAACTGTCAACACCCCTGTGCTGCCCGAAAAGCATGATTACTGGAAGGCCATCGACTACCAGAACCTGCAATTTGCCAGAAAGAGACCGTGGGACCGACTCAATCCGGATGGATTGAAAAAAGGGGAAGTACAACAGAAAGACTTTGTGGACGGTGTGGGCGTGGGGGAAACCTTCTATGCATTCATGGCTGCCCACCTGAAGCTGAAGGCTTTTGGCGGTGATTCTGATGACACAATCTCATTTCGGCAGGAGATTAAGAATCAGTACCGGAATGGAGTACTGTGTGTGCGTTACCAGACGGTGAATGAGTCCGAGGATGTGGTATTTACCACTGCATACGGAGACATTACTTTTGAAAAAACAAGCACAACCAGAATAGCCTTCCTGGAATTGGGGCAGCTGGAGCCAGGCGTGTTTCAGTTGGATCTGGTATCCAAAGGTACCAACGGAAATGGAGTGAAGCTGGACTTTTTCTGTATTGTGGAGCGGGAGGATATCCACGAAATAACCGTGACGCAGACAAAGCGAAATGTCATTCCGGATATAGAAGAAACTGGACACACTACAAAATACCGCTATCATTATCACGAGAAAGAGATTGGTTTGACCATTTTCAATCCCCGCGTACGCAAGAGAACCTTGCATTCCGGCTGCATTGAGGATGCCTTGGTTACAAGAATGAGTAACTCCGACCACACCTATGACGACTTGACCCGAAGCTTCTCCAACTCGTTTCAGCAGAAGCACTCGGATGATGGCTTTTATCACATCAATGTGGTGGAGGCGATCTTCCTTGCGCCTAACACTTCAAAGACAGAGTATTTATATGTCAGCAGCACTGGTGCTCAGTATACTCAGGAACAGCTGGAGAAAAAGCGGCTACTTTATGTGGAACAGCAGCAAAAATGCTGCAACCGGGCGGGAGAGCCCTTTGCCTTTGCTGTTCGGCTGATGAAATCGGCCATATTCTCAAATGTGGTCTACCCCATTTGCAGGCACGGTTGTCAGATTATCCACTACACCCCGGGAAAGCGGTGGGACAGTCTCTATACATGGGATTCCGGAATGATCGGGATTGGTATGCTGGAGTATTCCACGCAAAAAGCGGAATATGTGCTGGATACCTACTTGTCAGAAAAAGACAACCAGGATTTTGCCTTTTTGTTCCACGGATCTATGGTGCCCACACAATTTTATCTGTTCTACGAACTGCTACAGAAGCTGCCGCCAGAGGGCAAAGCCCGGCTCAAGCAGTACTATCCCATGCTCCGGAGGTATTATCAGTTTTTCGCTGGGAAAAGCGAGGGGTCTACAACCGCCCGGTATAAGAGCGGCCTGCTTACTGTGTACGATTACTTCTACAACGCCAGCGGCATGGACGACTATCCGGCTCAGGTGGAACTGCATAAGCAGAAGTTGGAGCATTCTGTGGCTCCCCTTTGCAGCAGCGTGCATCTGGTGCGCATCGCAAAATTCATGAAGGCTATTGCGGAGTATTTTGGGTACGAGCAGGATGTCCAGCAATATGCCGATGACGCAAAGCAGGTGGGAGATGCCATTGTCAACCATGCCTGGGACGAGGAAAGCGGATATTTCGGCTATGTGGTACATGACGAAAATCTCTACGCTGCAGGTATTTTGAGAACGGAAACGGGAGAAAACTATAACAAGGGTGTAGACGGCGTTACCCCGCTGATTGCGGGGGTCACAACCCCGGAGCAGACCCAGCGGCTACTTGCACACCTGACAAGTCAGCAAGAGCTGTTTACCCCGGTAGGTATATCTACTGTGGACCAGAGTGCTGGATATTACTATGACAATGGATACTGGAACGGAAGTGTGTGGCTTCCGTATCAGTATTTCCTTTGGAAATCCATGCTGGATTTGGGATATGGGGAATTTGCAGAGAAAATTGCCAAAACAGCCTTGCACGCCTGGAGCCAGGAGACGGATTTCAGCTATAACACCTTTGAACTGATCCAAATTGAAAGTGAGCGAGGAGGATGGTTCCATCAGTTCAGTGGCTTATCCTCTCCACTTGTGGTGTGGTATCATTCATACTATAAGCCGGGTAACGTAACGGTTGGGTTTGACACCTGGTTAGAGGAGTGGCACTTTTCTAACGATTATTCCAGCGCTAGAATTCGGTATAAGACTAGTCGTATTGGAAGTCTGCTTCTGGTCGTGATGAACGAGGAATATTCTGACTTCTCTGTTACTATGAATGGAGAGCCCGCGCAATTTGTGCAGCGAATTCCCGGCACACTGGAGATACGGTTGTCTCAGTGGCAGGGAGAAGTGGTAGTCCAAGCTAAGTAAACATAGTATGTTGGAACTTCTGAAATATAGGTAATGACAAACTTGGTCACAATCTATAAAACAGTCATTGATATTAGCCTCTCAAGAAACCCGGCTATACGTCAAGTATGAGCCGGGTTTCTGGCGTAGTGTGCCAGGCATGGGCAACAACTAAGTGGTGAGAGACCACTACGCGCTTGGCAGTAGGAAGTGATATTGACAATATCATGTGGCGGTTACATGGGAGGAAAGTTCTTGTTCCTACTCGGGGAGGTTTTGCAGACGGAGAGTAGGGAGATCCGAAAGCCGCAGTAACAACGAGTTGCAAGAAGCCAGCCGAGGCCATAGTCAATGTCACTTATAGTTAAATAGGCAATCCCTCTACACCAACACAGAACTTGGTATAGAGGGATTTTTTTCTAAACACTGTACATGGAATCCAAGGACAATTTCGAGTTTCCCATAGACAATTCCATTTCTGTCACGGAATGGATCAATTTCACAACATGGACAGGCAAGAAAATTTGCCCCTTTACATACGATGAACAAAGGAGGTAGAACGTATGAAACAAACCTTGCCTGTTGTGCACTGCATATATACCGAAGCCGAAAAGAGCCTCGCTGAGTTGCTGGAGGAGTCTTTTCGGTTTTATCTTGTCCGCATCCTTGCGACATCTGAGGAAACCGTTGTACAATGTTTGCGATGAGTGGTCGCTTATTTCAAGGAGGAAACTATGTACTTAGAAATAAGCAACCCTATGGATTACCATGTCGCATTGTACATCCGTTTATCAAAGGAGGATGAGACCGAAGGACCATCCCAAAGTGTAACCAACCAGAAATCCCTGCTCAATGAATTTGTTCGGCAGCATCGCCTTTCCGTTTACGATACCTATGTCGATGATGGTTGGAGCGGTACCAGTTTTGACCGCCCTGACTTTCAGCGCATGATTGAGGATATCGAAGCCAAGAAGGTCAACATGGTTATCACCAAAGACCTATCCCGTCTGGGCCGTGACTATATCATGACCGGTCATTATATGGAGAGATACTTCCCCGAAAAGAGAGTGCGCTACATTTCGTTGTTGGACGGTATTGACACCGGTGTAGAATCCACCGCCAATGACATTACCCCGTTCCGTGCCATTATGAACGATATGTATGCCAAAGACATTTCCAAGAAGATCAAATCCGTCAAGCGGGATAAACAGCGGAAGGGGCAGTTCATTGGCGGCAAGCCCATGTATGGCTATAAGATGCATCCGACGGAGAAAAACGAAATTGTCATCGACGAGGAAGTGGCTCCTGTGGTGCGCAGAATCTTCGCCATGGCATTGGATGGTATGAGCTGCCGAAAGATTGCGACGACTCTCAACGAAGAAGGTGTTCCGACGCCTGCAACTTACTGTGGCTGGAATATGGGACGCAAAGGTCCTTATGCCGGACTTTGGTCCAGCGAACGCATTTCTGAAATGCTGCAGAACGAAACCTACCTGGGCAATATGGTTCAAGGACGAACGGTGAAAATCAGCTACAAGTCCAAGAAATGTCTGAAACAAGATCGGGAAAACTGGGTTGTAGTTGAAAACACCCACGAGCCGCTGATTGACAAAGAAACCTTTCAGAAGGTGCGAATGCTGGTCAACAGCCGCAAGCACACCCGAAGCAGAACCTATGACTTCTTATTAAAAGGCTTGATTTTCTGCCATGAGTGCGGTTATCCAATGGCGGTGCTAAATCGTCCGCCGGTATCCGGGGAAGATCGACTGTTTTTCGTGTGTCGAACCTACCAGCGTTTCACCAAAGCAGGTGTCTGCTCCTGCCACTCCATCAAAGAGCAGGTCGTTACCGAAGCAGTTCTGGCTAAAGTAAGAGAAGTCTGTGAAGCCTATCTTGATCCAAATAAGCTTCAGCCAATTGCTGCCGATGCAGTAGAGAAAGCCCGCAAGGCGGAAAACCATGAAGCAGAAATCCAGTCCATTCAGAATAAGATCGACAGTCTGACTGCCAACCTGGATAAGATGTATATGGATCGGCTGACCGGACTTCTTGCCGAAGCGGACTTCGAGCGCATCTATCAGCGAGTGAAGATGGACAGAACTTCTCTGGAAGAGAAGCGGAAAGAGCTGGAATCACAAAAAGAAAGCCCGGTCAGCACAGAAGACCGAGCAAGAGAGCTGGTGCAGCAGTTTTTGGATTCTGCCTACACCAGCCGGGAGCTTCTGGTCAGCCTCATCGAGCGTGTGGAACTGACCGAAAACAAACAAATCATCATCAAATTCCGCTTCCGTGAGTTGGAAGCGATTTCTTAGGGCCAATCGTTTACAATAGGCGCGGCGGAATGTTTCCCGGCTGGAAAAACGGGCGCTGAAGCTGCTGCGCGATCGCTGGAAAGAATCAAGATGATGTTAAATTGGACCGGCGTAATATACCTGCGCGAGGCGCATGTGTGGCAAGGTGCGGCAAATTGTGCCGCACATGTGCCACACCTTGATGAAGCATCGAATCTATGTGGGAAATAGAAAAAACAGGCAGTTGCACCGCAAAATGTAGAAAAGCTGTGAAAATGTTACAAAGTAACTATAATTCCGAAAATATTTCGCAAAAAAACATTGACATTTTGCTCACAACCGGATAGTATAAAAGTATAAATGAAATTCTGGGCTACACCGCATGGCTCTATGCACCGCTGAAAGAGGCGAGGTGTACCCTCTGCAAAGATCAAAATGTCTGCAGTGCCGCAGCGTTTTGGGCGGAGGGTGCGCAGCCGCCGGGCGGCGCACAGGCCCGCAGGGCAGACGCCGTGCGGCAGTACCTTAGGGAAAGAGGTATACCAAGTGCACCTGACAAAAAGCGAACAACAGATCATGGAGATTTTCTGGAAGGCCGATCATGCGATGGCCCAGACGGAGGTCGTTTCCACCTGCGTGGAGCGCAAATGGAAGGAACGCTCGATTTTTTCGATGCTGAACAGCCTGATGGAAAAGGGCGTCCTGCGTGAGGTCGGTTTTGTCCGCAGCGGCAAGACCTATGCCCGCACCTTTGAGCCGGCAATGTCCCATGCCGAATATCTGGCTGCTGTAGTAGCTGAGCAGCTGCCCGCAAAGCAGCTGCCGGAGCTGCTCGCCGCGTTGATGCAGAAGATGGAAACGACCCCTGCGATCCAGAAGGAGATGCGGGCCGCCCTGCGCGAAAATACGCAGTAAAGCAAACCGCAGCGCATGGATCGTGCGCAGATGCCAGAGGGATTGGATTCGTTCAAAAAAGCACCGCTGCCCGTATCGGGCGGCGGTATTTTTTTGCATCCCTTTCGCCTGCGGTGTGCTTGCAAGGCTGATATAAAAGCAGTATAATTAAAAATCAAGCAGTATGCCTATACTGCGCAGATTCTATTCGATTTACAGGAGAACCCCGATCATGGATAAACGCAATAAAACCGCGCTGGCCTATCTGCTCATCGGTGTGGCGGCGGCAGGCCGGGCACTGCTCTCTGTGCCGGAAAACGCCGCCATTCAGGAGGTCTCGCTGACCGTGCTGGCGCTGGTGGGCTACCTGCTGCTGGCCCCCAAAAGCAGGCTGCCGGTGCTTTTCGGTGCGGCGGGCCTAGTGCTGGAGCTGATCCTCAGCGGTGTGCCTGCAGGCGGTGCATCGGTCTGGCTGATTCCCGCGCTGCGTGTGGCGGATCTCTGGCTGTTCTGGGGCGCATCGGTGGTGCTGCTCCGGCTGGCAGGGCGACAGAACAGCAGGGTGCCGTACCTTGCGGCGCTGCCGCTGGCCGTCTACAGCGTGGCGCACTTTCTGCCAGCGCTGACCACACTGGCGGCTGTGGCCTTTGTGGCGTTCAGCGTCCTGATGCTCTGGTTTGCAGCGGTCATGATCCGCGCTTACAACAATGCGCGCGTAAAAAAGTGACAAAATCCGAAAACTGTGGTATACTGTAGTATCTGATAAAAATCAAGCCGTGAAAGAAGGATTCTTATGATCCCGTTTAATGTGCCCCCCTGCGTGGGTGAAGAGATCGAATATGTAAAGCAGGCCATTGCGTCCCACAAAATCTGCGGTGACGGTGCCTTTACCAAGCAGTGCAACGCATGGCTGGAGGAGCGCTTCCATGCCCAGAAGGTGCTGCTGACCACCAGCGGCACCACGGCGCTGGATATGGCCATGCTGCTGTGCGACCTGCAGCCCGGCGATGAGGTCATCCTGCCCAGCTTCACCTTCTCCAGCACGGCGACCTCTGCGGTGCTGGCGGGGGCCCGGCTGGTGTTTGTGGACATCCGCCCCGACACGATGAACGTTGATGAGACGAAGATCGAACAGGCCATCACCGACAAGACAAAGGTCATCGTGGCGATGCACTACGCCGGTGTTGCCTGCGAGATGGACACGATCATGGAGATCGCGCACCGCCATGGCCTCAAGGTCGTGGAGGATGCGGCGCAGGGCGTCATGAGCAGCTACAAGGGCCGTGCGCTTGGCACCATCGGTGATTTCGGCTGCTACTCCTTCCATGAGACGAAGAACTACTCGATGGGCGAGGGCGGTGCGCTGGTCATCAACAACCCGGCCTACAATGAACGCGCCGAGATCCTGCGCGAAAAAGGCACGAACCGCGCGAAATTCTTCCGCGGTCAGGTCGATAAGTACACTTGGGTGGACTTCGGCGACAGCTATCTGCCCAGTGAGCTGAATGCAGCCTACCTGTGGGCGCAGCTGCTCCACGCGGACGAGATCAACAACGACCGCATGAACACATGGAACGCCTACCGCGCCGCCTTCCAGCCGCTGGCCGATGCCGGTAAGGTCGAGCTGCCTGTGATTCCGGCAGACTGTGTACACAATGCGCACATGTTCTACCTCAAGTGCAAGGACCTTGAGGAGCGCACGGCGCTGATCCGCCACCTGAAAAACAACGATATTCTGGCGGTATTCCACTATATCCCGCTGCACTCCGCCCCGGCGGGCGAGAAGTTCGGCCGCTTTGACGGCACGGATGTCTACACCACCGCCGAGAGCGAGCGCCTTGTCCGCCTGCCCATGTATTACGGCCTGACCGAGTCCGACCGTGATCAGGTCATCGAAAAAGTTCTGGAATTTTATGCGCAGTAAGCGTATACCGGGCTGGGCGCAGGTGCTGGGCACCGCCGCTGCGGCGCTGGCTTTTCTGCTTGTGTATGAGCTGGCAGTCTACCGTGTACCGCTGCAGCAGATCTTTCTGCCGTGCAGCTATTGGAGCGATGAAGTCATCTACAGCAAGCAGCTGGCCGCTGTGGTGCGCTGCGGTGCGCCGCAGGGATATTTCGGCTTTAATGAATCGCATGCCGCCAGCGGCACCTTTGCCGCATGGGGGCCGGCTGTCTTTTTTGTCTACGCGCTGCCGGGGCTTTTCCTGCGCGGGCAGAATGCTTTTTTGTGGTGCAATCTGCTGTTTGTGGTTGCAGGGTGGACCTTTTTTGCGCGGGCTGCACGGCTGAACGGCAAGCAGCAGGCAGTCTTTGCTGCCGCGCTGGCCGCCTTCAACGCACCGATACGCTATGTGTTCTCTGCCATGCAGGAGCCGCTTCACTATGCGCTTGTGCTGGCGGTGCTGGGCTGCGGTATTCTGGCCCGGCGGGATAAAAGCCGCGCCGCATGGGGCGCGCTCTGCCTGCTTTGTGCCGTCGCCACTTTGGTGCGCCCTTATGAGGCTGTGCTTTGGCTCTACCCATTGGCGCTGGCGTGGCATGACCGGCGCCGCATCGCGGTGTGCGTTGCGGGCGGTGCAGTCTCGCTGGGCGGCACGCTGGTGCTGATGTCGAAATTTTACGCGCCCTACTTCTTCACGAATGTGGATATGACCCCCGTGCAGGAGCTTCTCCACGGTCACCCGATCGAAGCGATGAAGGATGTTGTCCATAAGCTGATGGGGGCACTGCAGACCGTTGGGCAGACGATCCTCACGGATTTTACCCAGCACAGCGGCGGATATTATCTGCTGTTCTTTCTGCTGCTCTGCATTGTGCTGGCCTGTCTGGCATGGGATGTCCGGCGGCAGCGCCCTGTGTTCTGGAAGGGGTGCGCCGCTGCGACCTCGGGCATCGTTTTTCTGGCGTTGATGCTGATGTACCGCCCGGGCGAGGGCTCGCGCCATACGCTGATTCTGGATCTGCTGCTGTTGGCAAGCCTTTTGCTGGAGAACCGCCGCCCTGCCGCAGCCACGGCCGCAGTGTCGGTGCTGCTGGCGCTGACCGGTGTGCTCAGTCTGGCCAAGGGCTATGGCCTGCCGCGCTACAGCGAGGTTTGGGACAATGAGGTGCAGCAGGTGCAGGCGGCACTGGAAAAGAGTCAGGCTGCAGTCGATAGCGAGGATCCCTGGGATCATACGGCGGCATACGCCTTTCTCGATGAGGTTCACTGCGGACTGCTGTACGGCGTACCGGACGGCATGGGAATCCAGTTTGACGAGAACAGCTATCTGGAGGATGCAGCCAATCCGGTCTATGCCCGGTATGTCTTTACAAGCGCGGGCAGCAATACAGCCGCCCGCCTGACTGCAGACGGCTGGTCGGTTTTGTATGAAAGTGAAAAGTGCGTGCTGTATGAGCGCACAAGATAGCAGGATAAAGGACACACTATGGATGTAAAAAATCTCCCGGTTCTGGAGGGCGCGGCTGTCCGGCTGCGGCCTATTGCCGATGCGGACACCGATCTGATCGTGAAATGGCGCAATACGCCGTCGGTCGTGCAGAATTTTATCTTCCGCCAGACCTTCACGCCGGAAATGCACCGCAGCTGGTTGGCTACCAAAGTCGCCACCGGGCAGGTCGTGCAGTATATCATCATCGACAAGGCTGATGATAAGCCCGTCGGGTCGGTCTATTACCGCGATATAGACAACCATAACCGCAGCGCCGAGTACGGTATTTTTATCGGCGAGGAAAGCGCGCGCGGCAAAGGCCTCGGCACCGAGACGGCAAAGCTCTTTACCGATTTTGGCTTTGCTGAATTGCAGCTGCATCGCATCAGTCTGCGGGTGCTGGCGGAAAACACCGCCGCCCGCCGCAGCTATGAAAAGGCCGGCTTTGTGCAGGAGGGTGTTTTCCGCGATATGGAGCTGCTGGACGGCCAATACCGCGATGTAGTGTTCATGGCCCGGCTGGCGGAGAAATGATGATGGGAAATCGACTGCAAAAAATCCAAAAGCTGTTCAAAAAGACCCCCAACGCGCTGTTTTGCCTGTTGGGGGCAGTTGTGTTCCTTGCGGGGGTCTACTTTATCAGCTACCGTACCGCACCGTGGGAGGTCTGGCTGCCCAGCACAATGAACAACGATGAGGCTATCTACAACCGCGAGGTCGTCAGTGTCATCACCCACGGCGGGCCGCAGGGATACTTTGGCTATAATGAGAATACGGCCGACATCGGACGCTACAGCACTTGGGGGCCGTTTCTGATCTGGGCCTATGCTGTCCCGGCATTTTTCTTCGGCCCCAGTGTCAATGTGGTGCTGTGGTGCAATCTGCTGCTGATCACACTGGGAATCGCATATTACGCCCGCAGTGCGCGGCTGAATGTCTGGCAGTGCCTTGCCCTGTGCGGGGTGCTGCTGGGTGTGCTGCGGCCGCTGCAATCCTCAGTCAGCGGTGCATCGGAGGCCATGCAGTATCTGATGGCCTTTGTCATCGTAGGTTCGGCGGCTGCGGTGCGCCGCACCGGCAAGACAGGCTGGCTGGTCATCGGGGCAGCGGCCTGCGCGCTCGAAACGATTTTTCGCCCCTATGCGCTGCTGTTCTGGGTGTTTCCGCTGGCGGCGGTGTGGCAGAACAAAAAGCGCCGCTGTGTCTGCCTTGCAGCAGCGGCGGCCTCGTTTGTCCTGTCGATTTTTTCGATGACAAAAATGGCGGCAGCGTATTTCGGCGGCGGCATGGATTTTGCCGGTGTGCAGCTGCTTTTGCAGGGCCACCCGATAGCGGCTGTGCGCTATGAATGGGAGCGGGCTGTCAGACTGCTGGCTGCAGCGTGGCAGTATGATATTGTGCCTACACTGCAGGGCAATGTGACCTACATCGGCGGCGGTGTGCTGACCTTTTTGGCGGTTGCTCTGGCGGCAGCGGCTTGTCTGGTCTGGGATAAGCGCAGAGGCCGCCCCACAGCGCTGAAATCCTGCGCTGCCTTCTGTGCGGGAATTGTGGTGCTGGTGCTGCTGACCATGTACAGTATTGACCCCCGCCATCTGATGCTGCTGGCAATTTTGCTGATCGCCGCTTTTGTGGCGGAGGATGCCGCACCAGCGGCGGTCTATATGCCTGTGCTGCTGGTGCTGCTTTTCCCGATGAACTTTTCCCGCGGCAGTCTGCCTGAAATCAACACAGAGATGGCTGCTCAGATGGAAATCGTGGAGCAGGTCCTGCGTGAGGACGCGGCCGACGCGGGAAGCGATCCTTGGAACAGCACCCTGGCCTACGCCTACGATGATACGGTATTCCACGGTTATCTGTATGCCGTGCCGGACGGTATGGGTATTGAGTTTGACAAGAACTCCTACCTGTGGGACGCCGAGAACCCCATCTACTCCCGCTATGTGATGTGCGGCCACGGTACCCGCGTGGAGGAACGCCTGCTGGCCGAAAGCTGGCAGGAGCTTGTCTCCACCGAGGATCTGGTCATCTATAAGCGCAGTTGAACACATCTGGAAGGATAACGAAGCTATGCAGAAAATTTCTTATGTGATCCCCTGCTACCGTTCCCAGCATACGGTGGGGGAGGTGGTGGCGGAGATCACCGCCACCATGAAGACGATGCCGCAGTATGACTATGAGGTCATTCTGGTCAACGATTGCTCGCCCGATGATACCATCGGCACGATCCGTGCGCTGGTGGCCGCGGATGATCATGTGACCGGGGTGGATCTGGCGAAAAACTTCGGGCAGCATGCCGCGCTGATGGCAGGCTTCCACAAATGCAGCGGGGACATCATTGTCTGTCTGGACGATGACGGCCAGACCCCCGCCGATGAGGTGGGCAAGCTGCTGGAGAAGATCGATGCCGGTTATGATGTGGTTTACGCCAGCTACGACACGAAAAGGCAGGCCGGCTGGCGCAACTTTGGCAGTTGGGTCAACAGCAAGATGACCGAGATCATGCTGGGCAAGCCGCCGGAGCTGGTCGTCAACAGCTACTTTGCCGCCCGCCGCTTTGTGGTGGAGGAGATGCTGCGGTATGAGCATTGCTACCCGTATGTGATCGGCCTTGTGCTGCGCTCCACCAAGCATATCTGCAATGTGCCGGTGCATCACCGCGCCCGCGAAGAGGGCAGCTCCGGCTATACGCTGCGGAAGCTGCTGAACCTCTGGATGAACGGCTTTACCTCGTTTTCGGTCAAGCCGCTTCGCATCGCCACCTATTTCGGCACGCTGTTTGCAGCAGCGGGCTTTGTCTACCTGATCTATATCGTCATTGACCACTTCACCCGCGGCGCAGCCCCGATGGGCTGGGCGTCCACCACGGCGCTGCTGCTGCTTTTGGGCGGCATGATCCTGGTCGTGCTGGGCATCATCGGCGAGTATGTCGGCCGCATCTACATGTGCGCCAACGCCGCACCGCAGTACGTCGAGCGCGAGGTCATCCGCCATGGGGAGGACAACGCATGAGGCAGCAGGCAAAATGGTTCCTCCTGCTGCATGTCATTTTGGGGGTGTATGCGGGCAGCAGCGTGTGCAGCAAGCTGGCGGCGCAGCAGCCATTTTTGAGCGCGGCGTTCCTTCTGCTGTACGGGTTGATGCTGGCGGCGCTTGTTGCCTATGCCATCGGCTGGCAGCAGGTCATCAAGCATCTGCCGCTGACAACGGCCTACGCTAATAAGGCTGTCACGGTCGTCTGGGGCATTCTGCTGGGCATGGCCGTCTTTGGCGAGGCCGTTACCCCACGGCAGGTCGTGGGGGCCGTCATCATCATTGCAGGCATTGTGCTGTTTGTGCGTGCCGACAACGAAGAGGGGGGCGGCAAATGAATCAGGTACAGTTGCCCTATGTGCTGCTCTACCTGTGCAGCACCTTCCTGTCATCGGTGTCGCAGGTCTTGCTGAAAAAGGCCGCTATGCGGGAGCATACCTCCCTTGTGGCGGAGTACACCGACTGGCGCGTGATTTTGGGCTATGGCCTCTTTGTGGGGTGTACGCTGCTTACGATGCTGGCATACAAGGGCGTGCCGCTGAACATCGGCCCTGTGCTGGAGGCCACCGGCTATCTCTATGTGACGATCTTCGGCGTGACGATCTTCCATGAAAAGATGAACCCTAAGAAGATCGCAGCGCTGGTCATGATCGTGGCGGGTATTTTAGTGTATGCACTGTAGCAGAAAAGCAAAAGCCCTCTCTTTACCATAAACAATAAAGCACCCCCTGCCTGTATGGCAAATACAGGCAGGGGGTGCTTTGCTTTACAAGCGCTCCGGCAGGCGTCTGCGCCTTGCGGGCACACTTTGCAGCGCTGCGGCGGCGTGATCCAGCGTCAGGGCCAGCAGCAGGCCGAACACGACATCAATGACGCTGTGCTGCTTGAGCAGCATCGTGGACATTGTGATGGACACGCACAGCACCATGGCGGCCGGGCGCATCCAGCGGCGGCGCGGTGCGTCAAAAATGCTGCTGCGGTAATAGGCCAGCATCAGCGTGACCGAGTTGAAAACATGGATGGACGGGCAGACATTCATCGGCGTATCGCTGCGGTAGATCGCGCGCACAAGCCGGGCAAAAATGTCGCTGCCCGGCACAAAGCGCGGGCGCAGCGCCAGCCCGTTCGGCACGATGGCGTAGAAAAGCAGTGCCATCGTCATGCCGGTGAACAGAGGCAGGCAAAGCCGCCAGAAATCCCCGCGTGGGGCCTTGTACAGCAGGTAAAACAGGGTGAACGGGATCCACGGGAACCACAGCAGATACGGCACAATGGCATATTTGCAGAAGGGGATCAAATCGTCCAGACGGCAGTGGACCCACAGGTCGGGGGATTGGATCGTGCGCTCCAGCAGCGCGAAAAAGATCAGATAAAACAGAGCATAGAACGCCATGAACCAGACCGGATGGCGTGAACACCAGTTGCGCATACAGTTTGCATCCTTTCGTTGATGTATCATTATACGCCCCGGGCGGGGCATAAAACAAGCGAAATTCCGCACAAGATATAGCCGGGTTTTCGACAGAATATTGTGCGGCTTTGGCTGCCTGCTTCTGTATACTAATACGAACGAGGGGGAAGTGTTACTGCGCGCAGAATGTGAAAAAGTTGTAAATTGAGTGGAAGCTGTCACCGAAGGTGACTGATGAGGGGCAGAGCTGCCGGAATCGCCCGGTACCGGGTGGCTGAGATAACACGCCCCTCATCCGGCGCTTCGCGCCACCTTCCCCCTCAGGGGAAGGCTAAAAAAGCCCCGCCTTGACGGCGGGGCAAAATTTATGAAATTACTCCCCCAGCGAGACAGGGTGGTCGGTCGGGGTATGCGCGCTCTGGTACTGCAGCGCGGCGGCGATGAAGCCCTTGAACAGGGGGTGGGCGCGGTTCGGGCGGCTCTTGAACTCGGGGTGGAACTGTGCGCCGAGGTGGAAGTCGCGCCCCGGAATCTCGACCGCCTCGACAAGGCGGCCGTCAGGGCTGGTGCCGGCAATGACAAGGCCCTTCTCCTCAAACTCGGCGCGGAACGCATTGTTGAACTCATAGCGGTGGCGGTGGCGCTCATCAATTTCGGTCGTGCCGTAGCATTCGGCCATCTTGGTGCCGGGGGTGATGGTGCAGGGGTACTTGCCCAACCGCATCGTGCCGCCCTTCGTCTCGACGCCCTGCTGGTCGGGCATCAGATCAATGACATTGTGCTGGCCCTCGGGGGCAAACTCGCTGGAGTTGGCGTCCGCGTAGCCCAGCACATTGCGGGCGTACTCCATGACCATGATCTGCATACCCAGGCAGATGCCGAAGTAGGGAACATGGTTCTCCCGCGCGTACTGGGCAGCCTGGATCATCCCCTCAATACCGCGGTCGCCGAAGCCGCCGGGGATGATGATGCCGTCCGCATCGCCCAGCTCCTCGGCGCAGCAGCTCTGGTCCACCAGATGCTCGCTGTCCACCCACTTGATCTCGACCTTGCTCTCGTTCTCAAAGCCGGCGTGGTACAGGCTCTCCATAACGCTGAGGTAGGCATCGTGCAGCTTGACATACTTGCCCACCAGTGCGATGGTGCAGGTCTTGCTGCGGGTGGCGATGCGGCTGATCAGCTCCTTCCACTCGGTCAGGTCGCTCGGCGGGGTCTGCAGGTGCAGCTGGCGGGCCACAACATTGGTAAGCCCTGCGGATTCCAGCATCAGCGGGCACTCGTAAAGGCTCGGCATCGTCAGGTTCTCAATCACGCAGTCGGGGCGCACATTGCAGAACATGCTGATCTTGCGCTTGATGTCATTGCCGACCGGGCCATCGGCGCGCAGGACGATGATGTTGGGGCAGATGCCCATGCCCTGCAGCTCCTTGCAGGAGTGCTGGGCCGGCTTGGACTTGTACTCATCGGAGCCGGAAATGTAGGGCACCAGCACGACATGGATGTAGCAGCAGTTCTCGGGGCCCTGCTCCAGCCCGACCTGACGGATGGCCTCCAGAAAGGGCTGGCTCTCGATGTCGCCGGTCGTGCCGCCGATCTCGGTGATGACAACATCAGCCTCGGTGCTTTTGGCAAGGTTGTAGATGTAGCTCTTGATCTCGTTGGTGATGTGGGGGATGATCTGCACGGTCTGGCCCAGATAGGCACCCTGACGCTCCTTGTTCAGGACATTCCAGTAGACCTTGCCAGTGGTCAGGTTGGAGTATTTGTTCAGGTTTTCATCGGTAAAGCGCTCATAATGGCCGAGGTCGAGGTCGGTCTCGGTGCCGTCGTCCGTCACAAAGACCTCGCCGTGCTGCAGCGGGCTCATCGTGCCCGGGTCCACATTGATATAGGGGTCCAGCTTCTGGCTGGCGACCTTCAGCCCGCGCGTTTTAAGCAGCCGCCCCAGACTGGCCGCCGTGATGCCCTTGCCCAGACCGGAGACAACGCCGCCGGTCACAAAAATATACTTCGTTGCCATAATTCACCCTCCATACCGGGGACGCAGAAACGCCCGCCGTATCCCAAAAAAATTCCTTTCCATTATACATCGGAAAAAATCGTTTTTGCAATAAGGCGGGCGTAATTTTTAATTTTTGTTAAAAAATAATGGCGCAGACTTTAGATTCTTCAGCTTCGGTGGGTGTACTTGAGGATCTCGCGCATCAGGATCCGCATGTCGAGCGGCTTGCCGACATGGCTGTTCATGCCGGACTCAAGGCAGGCGCGCACATCATCGGCAAAGACATTGGCTGTCATTGCAATGATCGGCGTGCCCTCATCGGGGCCAACGCCCTCAAAGGCGCGGATGCAGCGGGTGGCCTCAAGGCCGTTCATCTCGGGCATCATGACATCCATCAGGACGGCATCGTAGGTGTGGGGTGCGGCGTGCTGGATGGCTTCGACCGCCTCGCGGCCGTTGGTCACGGCTGTCACCTCGGCGCCCTCTGCCTCCAGCAGGGTCACAGCGATCTCACTGTTCAGCTCATTGTCCTCAGCCAGCAGCAGGTGCAGCCCCGCAAGGGTCGGCGTGTCCTCCTGCTTGGCGGGCTGCTGCTCGGCCACAGGGTGGGGCGTGGGGTCCACCGGCAGCGACAGCCGCACGATGAAGGTCGAGCCCTTGCCGGGCTCACTCTCGACATCGAGCGAGCCGTGCATCTGGTCAACGAGCTTCTTCGTGATGGCCATGCCGAGGCCCGTGCCCTTGTAGTGGGTGCGGCTCGAGCGCTGCTCCTGCGTAAAGGGCTCAAAAATATGCTGCAGGAACTCCTCGCTCATGCCGATGCCGTTGTCCGTGATCTCGATGCGCAGATGGACAAGGCCCTCCTCATACAGGGTCTCCTTGGCGCAGAAGCGGATCGTGCCGCCGTCCGGCGTGTACTTGACGGCGTTGGAGAGGATGTTGATCAGTACCTGCCGGACATGCAGCTCACTGCCGACGAGATAGGGTGCCAGAACGGGCCGATCTGCTTGGTGAAGGTGAGATTGCGCTCAATGATCTGCCCCTCCACGATGTCGCAGCAGGCCTGCAGCAGCACGCGCAGATCAAAGGGATTGTTGAGCAGCTTCATGCTGCCGGACTCGATCTTGGACATGTCCAGCACATCGTTGACGAGCGACAGCAGGTGGGAAGCTGCGCCCCGCATCTTGGTAAGGCAGTCCCTGACGCGGGCCTGATCCTCAAAGTTTTCCTCGGCAATATCCAGCATGCCCATGATGCCGTTGATGGGGGTGCGGATGTCGTGGGACATGTTGGACAAAAACTCGGTCTTGGCGGCGCTGGCCTCCTCAGCACGGTGCAGGGCAGCCTCGGTCAGATCGCGGAAGCGGCGCGCGCGCATCGAAAGCACCACGCAGACATTGGTGATGATCACGCAGAGCACGATGAGCACCACAAAGAGGGGATACTGGTAGGTCAGGCGCACCAGCGAGAATTCCTGCTGGCCCAGATTGATATACTTATTGGTCAGCGCTACGACATCGGCACGGGTCAGGCTGTCCACGCTCTTGTTCAGCACGCTGAGCAGAAGTACATCGTGGTCAGCGCGCACGCCGATGCAGAAGCTGCGGCGCTCATCGCTGAGCATCGCGCGCAGCTCGTTATACTTATCGTCAAAGACGGCGCGCTCGGCCTGATAGGTGTAGCAGGCGTCCGCATCGCCGCTGCGCACAGCCGCCAGACAGTCGTCAAAGGAATCTGCGTATTTTACATTTGAAATATCCTGCAGGCCCGGCAGCTCAAGCGAATCAGAGTTGAAATTGTCGGGCACGACCGCCTTGCTCAGCCCGCCGCTGTGACTGCGCAGCATGACCCATGAAAACTCCGCCGAAAGGTAGGAATTTGTCAGCTGGTAGCCGTAATCCTCCGCCGTGGAGTAATCATCGGAGAAATCTATGACGAAATCAGCACCGCTGCTATCAAGCATCGTGCGGTATTCGCTGCGGCTGGTCGGTGCCAAAAAGCTGTAGTGCAGCTGGGCACGGTCCGCCACGAGCTTAAAGAGGTCTACCATGATGCCGGTCGGGCAGCCGTCCTCGTCCAGATAGGAGTAGGGGTAGCGGTCCGGGTTGACCAGAACCTGAAAGATGGTGCCGTTTGCGTTGTGGGTGGTGATGTAGTTTTCCTCGGCGGCGGTCAGGTAGAGCTTGTTGCTGGAGTGGATGTTCTTGTTGTACTTGTCAAACAGGGTCGTGCGCCAGGTGGGGTCATCGCGGTCCATCTTGGTCAGGGCATCATTGACCAGCTGCAGGGTGGCGCTGTCGTCCTTGCGCACGGCAATGTAGCAGTCCTGCAGGTCAAAGGTGTCGATGATCCACTCGTTGTTGGTCTTGCGCAGCCGGTTGGAAACGGCCGCTGTGATCACCCCGGTGCGCAGCGCCAGCGAAAGCTCCTCGTCCGTGTCGAAGTAGATCGGCGTGTAGGTGAAGCCGTGCTCCTCGGCGTAATGGATAAAGCTCTGGTTGCGGCCGTTGCCGCGGCGGCTCATGCCGACGATCATGCCGTCGTAGGTTTCGTAGTCGCCCGCAACGATGCTGCGATTGCCGGCCTTGACGGTCAACATCGTGGCCAGATTGGAGATCGGCTCGCTGGAGAAGGCGAAGCGCTCGGCGCGCTCCGGCGTCTTGCGCAGCGTGGGCAGCAGGTCGATCTCGCCGCGCTCCAGCATGTCAGCGGCCTCGTTGGCATTACAGTCGTAGGCCACATACTCAAACTTTACATTCTCATACTGGGCGATCCGCTGCAGTACCTCGTAGGAATAGCCGCTGCGGTGGCCGTCCTTATCCATGACATGGTAGCCCGTGTAGGCGTAAAAGCCTACGCGCAGGGTGCGCTGGGGGGTGTCATTGCTGCCCGCCGCGCTGGCGGACATGGCAAAGCCCAGTAGTGCGGCCAGCAGCATACTGGCAAGCAGCAGGCAGCAGACCGCGCGCCGCAGGGCGGGAAAGCTTTCCTTATTATTGTACATGGCAGGGGCACTCCGGTTTCCTGTGCGGCGGCAGAGGCACCGCACATAGTATTCTGCAGGGCCGGCCTGCAAGTGGGTGCTTTACAGCTCCCGGACCGCCGCCAGCACTTCCTCGTGGGCGGCAAGGACGGGTGGCCAGAGGCTTGCATCCTCCAGCGGCTTGGGGCCGCGCACCGCATCGCAGAGGGCGGCGGCGGCTTTGTACAGGCGGTCCATGCCGAGGTTCTGGGCCACGCCCTTGAGGGTGTGGCTGGCACGGAAGGCCAGCTCCCAGTCCTGCGCGTCCAGCGCAGCCCGCAGCTGCTCAAAGCTGGGGTCGCCGGGGTATTTCAGAACAAATTTTTTGATGAGCGCCTCGCTGGGCAGGCGGCTGAGGGTGGCGCTGTAATCGCCGCCGACACGGGCATAAAATTCCTGTAATGTCATGGTAAATCACCTTTCTGACAATAAAATTACTTTTCCTCAGTATATTGGCGGAGCAGGCAGCAATTTCTTGTCTGCTTGGCATCGTGCAGCAGTGTCTCGGCCTGTACAATGGCCGGCTCGATCGGGCAGGCGCCGTACACGCCGCCGAGAGAGACCGTCAGGCGCAGGTCGGGGTAGTCGGTCAGCCGGATCGCCTCGACCGAGGCGCGGATCTCCTCCGCCCGCTGCGCAAAGATATGCGGCGAGATATGGGGGAACAGCAGCAGGAACTCGTCATCACCGTAGCGCACCAGCGCATCGCTGCTGCTGCGCACACAGGCCGAGACCGCACCCACCACGGTGCGGATCGCAATGTCGCCGACCTGACGGCCGTAGGTCTCGTTGATTGTGCCGAAATGGTCGAGGTCAAGCAGCAGGACGCCGTCCGCCTCCATCTGCTGCAGCAGATGGCTCTCAAAAAAGCTGCGGTTGTAGGCGTGGGTCAGCACATCGCGGGAAAGCTCGCGGTGGTAGTCGCAAAGCTCCTCAACGGGGGCTGCCTGCCCCACTGCGCCCAGATAGAAGGGGGGATCGTTCTCACTCCAGATGCTGCGCAGGGCGATGCGGTGCCAGCGCAGCTCGCCGTCAACGGGCAGCAGCATCGAAAGCTCGGTGTTGGGGTGGGCACTGGTGGTCGCGCGCAGCGCTTTCTGGATGCGGCGGATACCCTCCCGCGTGAAGCCGGATTTGTCGATGTCCTCGGGCAGATGCAGCTCGGCAGGGACCTTCATATGCTCGACCGCCCACGGCGAAAAGTGGACCAGACCCGTGGTATCGTTGTATTCCATTTGGATGCAGCGGGCGTTTTTGACAAAAAAGTCCGCTTTGGCACGCAGCACCGACAGCACGCGGAGAATGCGGTCCTGCCCGGGCAGTGCGTTCTCCTCCAGCAGCGTCTCCGAGAGGTGCTGCGCCTCGGCAAGGGTGTTGCGGGGGGCATCGGCTGCAGCGGAGGTACTCAGCTCGGCCTGCAGGCGCGGCGCGGCCTCTTGCAGGCACTGCAGAAGCAGCGGGTTGAAGGCACCGCACTCGCCGTTCAGGATCATCTGTATGGCGGTGTCATGGCTGTAGGCCTTTTTGTAGCAGCGCTCACTCGTCAGCGCGTCATAGACATCGGCCATCGCCACGACCTGCGCGGCAATGGGGATATGCTCCCCCTTCAGCCCGTCCGGGTAGCCGCGCCCGTCATACCGCTCGTGGTGCCAGCGGCAGATGGCGTAGGCCGTCTTGACCAGATCGCTCTCCTGCTGGAAGGGCAGCTTGTCGAGGATCTCCGCACCGATCGTGGTGTGGGTCTTCATCGTGTCAAATTCTTCCTTCGTCAGCTTGCCGGGCTTGTTCAGGATGGATTCGGGAATGTTGATCTTGCCGATGTCGTGCAGTGCGGACGCCGTGCTGATCAGCGATATATCGGCAGAGGTCAGCTTGTAGCGGTCGGTCTGCTGTACCAGCGTGTGCAGCAGGATTTCGGTTGCAGTCTGGATGTGCAGCACATGCAGGCCGCTCTCGCCGTTGCGGAATTCCACGATATGGCTCAGGATGTTGATCATCGTGGAATTGCTTTTTTCTTTTTCGTAGACCTGCTCGGCCACCAGCTGAACCAGCCGCTTCTGCTTGGCAGAAAGCATCAGGGTGTTGATAACGCGGCGGCGGACCACGGCGGTGTCAAACGGGCGGCTGATATAGTCGCTTGCGCCGAGGTCGTAGGCGCGCTCCACAAAGCTGGACGCATTCTCGGCAGAGATCATGATGACGGGAATGTCGTCGATCCAGTGACATTTCTTCATCATGGCCAGCACTTCAAAGCCGTCCATCTCGGGCATCATGATGTCAAGCAGCAGCAGGTCGATATTCTCGTCCGACTGCATGACCGACACGGCCTGCAGGCCGTTCTCCGCCTCCAGAATGTCATAACCGTCACCCAGCATCTCTGTCAGTATGGCGCGGTTCATGGCGGAATCGTCCGCAATCAGGATCCTCTGTTTCGCTTCACGCATGCTTTCACCTGTGCCTTTACAAAATTTAACCTGCACGGGGAAGGGGGCGCAGACCCCCATACTGTCTATATTATAGTATATGACTATCGTTAAAAGCAACAGATTTGTGCAAAATAGTCGAAAACAGTCGAAAAATGAAGTGCAAAAAACCGGGCAGCCCCCACGGCGGGTAGGCTGCCCGGCATAACGCAACACAGCAATAAGCCCACGGAGGGCTTGCGGGTCAGGTTCTTTTTCTGCCCGGTACGATGGCGGCCGCCATGCTGACAGCGGCTGCCGCCAGAGCGGGGTAAAGCACCAGACAGAATGCCTGATACCAGCTTGGTACAAAATACTGCCAGAAGTGCGGCAGCGTGTCGGCGGCGTTCAGCGTGATGCTGCTCATCGTCAGGGTCACGGTCTTGTTTTCCTCCGGGCTGCAGGGGTCGAGGCGCAGCGCGGCCAGACTTGTGCGGGGCAGCGTGTAGATGTACCGTCCTTCGCCCACACTCCGGGGGAACACCCGGCGGTCGGCAGAGTAATCCTCGCCGACTTTTGTTGTGTAGTACAGGCACAATTCCCGCGCTTCTCCGTCAAACTGCGCGGTGTAGCTGATGGTGCGCACCACGCGGTCACCGACATTTTCCAAAATCATCTGCGGGTCGCCGTCCACAGTGGTCAGTGTGCCGTCCTCGTTTGGGGTCAGCCCCACCAGCTGCCAGTCGGTCGCGGCCATTGTCTCCTCGGTCAGGCGGCCCTGCGCACGGGTCAGACTGTCACTGCCGAGGTGGAACGCCCCCAGCACGACCCAGACGGCCAGCGCCGCCAGATAGGTGGTCAGCGGCAGCGCACCGCGCCGCCCAAACCATTTCTGCAGGGCTTTCATCGGGTGCTCACCTCCATCTGCATCGGGGCAAAGCCCGCATCGGTCACGCGGTAAAGCAGCGTCTCGCCGCTCTGGGCCGCCGCCAGCTTGTCGGTGAACAAATCGGCGTAGCTTTGCACAAAAATATCATCCAGCGTCTGGATATACAGCACCGTGCAGCCGTTGCCGCGCACGATGCTGTCCAGCTCCTCGGCTGTAAAGGCGTGGTAGTAGGTGTTTTTCACACCCTCGCCGGGCTGCAGCTCGGGCAGGCCCAGCTCGCCGCCGCCGCCGATCATCTTTGTCTCGCCGGTGTCGGGGTCCGTGGTCACGGTGCCGGAATAGTCTACCAAAATCGGGTAGAAATCAAACACGGCGCTGAACCAGCCCTCGCCGTTGTCGCCCTGCCCGACATAAAAGACGCGGTCATCGGGGGCAAGATAGCTGCACACCAGCTCGGCCTCGGCACGCTCGGCGCGGCGGTCGGTGAACTCGCTGTCCGCAAAGCCCAGCACGCTCAGCTGCGGCAAAATCAGCTGGCTCTGGCGGAACAGCATCCCGCAGGCCAGCACCAGCACAAACAGCTCAAAGGCAGCGAGCGGCTGTCGGCGGGTCGCAGCAAAAACCGCTGTCGGGCCGTCGGCCCCGCCCTTGACTGTGATCTGCGGCAGCAGCGCCACCGACAGACACCCCAGCGCAAGGATGAACCAGCCGATGTAATAGCTGTAAATGTAGCGGTTGTAGTCGGTCAGCTGCTCGGCCTGAAAGGTCTTGAAGATAAAGCCGTAGCTCAGCGCCAGCATGAGGTTGTAGCCCAAAAAGCAGACGCCGGACAGCGCACCGATGACCGCGATGCGCGCCTTGAGCCGCCGCGATGCTGCCGCCAGAACCGCCACGACAAACACGATGGCGATCAGCGCGACCACATTGCGGCCCTGCCCGATCATGCTCAACTTGCCGTCGCTCGTCCAGAACTGGTGGCCCATGTCGGCCATCGCAGTGCGGAACTGGGCCTCGCGCTCGGCGTAAAAGCCCTCGACCGGCTGGCCCAGCAGAATTTTGATGCCGTTGACAACGACCGCAGACAGCGGGGCGCTCGTCTCGCCAACGCCGGAATCACTGGCGCTGCGGCTGACGAGCCAACCGACATAGCGGACATTCCACAGATAGTAAATTGCCATCGGTGCGGCAAAACAGGCCAGGCTGAACCCGGTGCGGGGGAGCAGACCGGCCTTGAAATCGCCGTCGTCGGCAAACAGCCACTCGTCCACAGCCACCAGCCCCGCTGCCACCAGTGCCAATACAAAGGTATTGGCCTTGATGTTGGCAGACAGCGCCAGAATCGGCAGCACGGCCCATTTGGGGGCCGAATTTTGGCGCAGCGCCAGCCATGCGGCCACCGCCCCGCCGAACACAAGGCCCGCGGGCACATCACCGTAGCTGGTCATGTAGGTGGTCGTTAAATAAATGGTGTGGTTGTAGTTTGTGAAAAAGAACGGCACGCACCACAGCACGGCGGCCATCGGCACGGCAACGCGCCACCTGCTGTGCGGGATAGCCCCCACAACAGCGGCAAAAACGGAAAAATACAAAATGTCATAACCGACATAAATTTTCCAATCTGCATAATCGCCGAAAAACTGGAAGAAATACGAGAGCAAGGGCAGGCCGGGGTTCTGGGTCGCAGCCCACGGGGTGCCCAGTTCGGCGGTCGCGTACAGGTCGTTATTGACCTTGGTGATCTTGACAGCGGTGGCCCAAAGGCTCAGCTCGTCAAAATCGGCGGCCATCGGCTGGCGCACAAAAAAGTAGGCGGTAAACGCCAGCGCCATGCCCCAGAACAACACACTGCCCGGTGTGAACAGCATCTGCAGCGCATCTGTGTGTTTTTTGCGGGTGAGCAGCACCCAAACGCCGCCCGCCAGACACAGCGCGTACACCGCCCATGCGGCGGGGTACAGCACGCCCGCCATTGCGGCCAGCGTCAGCACCGCCACAATCAGCGACAGCGCCGTCAGCGGTGCGACCGCCGCCGGGACACGGCATTTCAGCGTAAGCACCGCGCAGCCGCAGAACAACGCCGCCACGGCGAAAAGTACGCAGAGTAGTTCCATAGAATTCTCCTGATTTTGGAAAAATGAGTAGGGGAGGGATTCATCCCTCCCGTGAGGTTTTCCATTGCCGCACACGGGCACGGAGCGGTCAAGACCGCTCCCTACAGGGCACCCATAAACATTGGTTTGTAGGGAGGGGGCTTGCCCCCTCCGTGGAAGCCTCCGCCATCGCGCGCCACGGGGAGGAATAAATCCCTCTCCTATGACTGCCTTTTTGCAAAGAGGGAGCAGAACGCCGCCGCTACCGCCGGCCCAAACGCCAGCACCAGCCACCAGCCGGCGGAGGGTACAAACCGCAGATACCACGGCCGCGCGGGGTTCAGCTCGATGCCGGTAAACAGGGTCGGCACGCCGCCCACACTGTCGGGGTCGATGCGCAGCCCCGTCACCCACTTGCCGCCCAAATCAAAGGTGTAGACGCCGGGGGCTGTCACCCGGGCAAAGACCTTCTGCGCCTCGGTGTAGTCGGTCTGGCCGGGTTTCAGGTAATACAGCGCTACGCCGCCCGGGGGCAGCCGGTGCGCCGCGTCCAAAACCACGGTTTCGATATACCCCTGCCCCTGCCAGTAGATGCGGGGATCGCTGTCGGTCGAAAGATACCACGCAGGGTCATCGTCCGGCGGCGTCCACCACTCGTTGGAGGAATAGGGCGCAAAGCTCTCGGTCACAAGGTCCGCAGCGTCCAGATGCGTCTGCGGCATCTTGCCCTGCAGCTGGTAGTTCAGCATCACGCCGCAGCCGATAAGGCAGCGCACCACCCAGAACACAGCCGCCAGCAGATAGGCCAGCACCAGCAGCTGACGCAGCTTGAAAAGCGGTTTTTTCATTTACGCCACCCCGCTTTCTGCCACAGCCGCCAGTGTAAACGGTACGGCGGCGTCCGCGCCCTCAAAATGGTAGAGGGTCGCGGGCATGTCGTTCGTCAGGCCGCCCTCAAACAGGGGGCTGAACTCCCGCTGCAGGTAGTCATCGGCCCGGTCGATCAGGATATAATCGCAGTCCTTCTCGGCCATGTAGGCCACCAGCGTGTCCGGCACGCAGACGGCCTTGTAGTCGTACAGCGTCCAGTTTTCGCTCTCGACCAGATTCATAAAATCGCTGTCCCAGCGGTCCTTTGTCTCGCCCAGACGGCCGTAAAAGCCGCCGAAGCCGTTCACGACCTGCGCGGTCAGCTCATACCGGTAATAGTACCATCGCGTGGCATCGTCGCCCTGACTGATGACCAGCACCCGGTCAGGCCAGTCCAGCACGGTATTCATCGTGTTTGCGCGGCTTTGCACATCGGCGCGCAGCGTGTACAGGCTGTTGGCCCCGGTCCAGAACCCCGCAGCCGGGATGCCGCGCCAGCAGAACACGGCAAGGATCACCGCCGCAGCGCCGCCCAGCGCAAGGCGGCCCAGCCGCTGCCGCGCGCCGTTTGCCAGCAGGCAGAGCATCGCCAGCATCCACGCCTGATAGTAGGGGGCAAGATAACGGTCGTAATCCTTGAGCATCAGCCCCTCAAGGTCGGAAAAATTGTAGCAGTAGAGGATCAGGTGGAACAGATACAGCGCCGCAAAGCAGAATGCGAACCCAAGGTGCGCCGCAAGCACCCGGCGGCGGGCCGGGCCTTTTTCCGCAGCCAGCCACGCGGCAGCGGCCACCATCGTGATAGCCGCCACGGCAATGACGCCGCCGCCCAGCAGGCAGATGCGCCGGGTGAAGAACGCGCTGCCCATGGCGGTCATGATCTGGGCAAATTTCTCGGTACGGCCGATGCCCAGCAGCTGCTTGACGCCGCCCACGAGGACCGCGCCGTAGCTCAGCCCCTCACTGCCAACGCTGGCAGCGGTGTCCGCCGTGGGGGTGACAGCCGCCGTATAGCGGCCCCAGCTTAAAAACGCCGCCAGCACAACAACGGCCAGCGCACCGGCCTGAAGCAGGGCTTTCGGGAAGGCTTTTTTGATGGGCGCATCTGCCGCAAACAGCAGGTCCAGCCCGATCAAAAAAGCCGCGATCAGCCCGTAGGCAAAGCAGATATCTTTGGTCAGGGTCAGCACGGCCAGCGGCAGCGCGACCAGCCAATAGGCGTGTTTATGGCGCCCCACTGCAAAATAAAGGCAGAGCGTGCCGCCGAAAAGCATTGCCAGCGGCAGGTCGGCCATCGCGTTGACATACTGCACAGCATAGCTGCCGGCGGGTGTGGCCGAAAAGAAGTACGGCATCAGAAACCCAGCGGCAAACACCAGCATGCCCTCGGCCCACTTCGCGCGAGGCAGCGCGGCGGCAGCGGCCAGGCAGGCCAGCGCCAGTGTGTCGATGGCGGCCAGACACGCCCACTCGGCCCAAAGGCCGAACGGCTGGAACAGGAAGGCGAGCAGACTGGTGGCAGGGTAGGTAAAGCTGGCCTTCAGGTTGACGGAGTCGGCCACATAAAACGCGCCGCGCTCCACGACCATCTTGGGGGCAAGGCCCCATGCCGTGAACTCGTCCCACTGGGTAAACATCGGCTCTTGCACGCAGAACAGCACCCAGATAAACGCGGCACCGCCCAAAAACAGGGCAAAGCCCGGCGTACACAGGGCGTTCTGCCACGCTTTGAGTACCCCGGCGGGGCGCAGCTGCACAAGGCCCAGCACCCATACGGCGGCCAGTGCCAGCAGCACCAACACCGCCCCGGCCCGCAGGATGCCCGCAATGCCGCAGAGATACAGCACAACGACCGCGCCGCTCAACACCGGCAGCGGCAGCAGGGCGGGGGAAAGACCGGATTTTTCGCCCAATATCGCGCAAGCACCGCAGAGCAGAAGCAAAAGCGCAAGGGCATAGAGAAGATGCAGCATGGGAGCCTCCTTTCCTGTAATGCCTTCCCCCTTGGGGGAAGGTGGCCGAAGGCCGGATGAGGGGCGAAGTCCCCGTGATAACCCTTACATGGGCTATAGAGGCACCGCCGCCCCTCATCAGTCGCCTTCGGCGACAGCTTCCCCCAAGGGGGAAGCCCTTTTACTTATAAATCGTGTACACCGGCCCCACAAAGTAGTGCTGGAACAAGAGCACCGCCCCTGCAAAGGCGTACCACCCGCACAGGGGCACGGCCAGCGCGGCGGCCTTTTCTGCGGTCAAGCGCGGGGCAAGCGCACGGCGGGCCAGTGCGGCAGCAGCCACCACAACCAGCAGCCAGACCGGCAGGAAATACCGCGTCTGCAGCCCCACGATGCGCACCATGGCCACCGGCGTGTAGGTGATATACATCGCCGTCATCGCGCCCACCGCATAAACCAGCCCGAACACGCCCAGCCAGCCGGTGCGGCGGCGGCCCAGTGAATCCGCAGCGGGTGTGCAGAGCATTGCGGCCAGCAGCAGCACCAGCGGCGCGGTCAGGCTGATAAACGCCACGGGCATATCCTTCCAGCCGAACAAGCCCAGCTGGCCGATAAAACCGTCGTTCTCATACAGTGTGCCCAGCAAAACCGCGATGTAACGCAGCGGATTCTTCAAAACAAACAAAAGCTGCGCGCCGCCGTTGACGGCTGCGCCGCCCTGCCGGGCAATCGCGCCGTAGTTGTGGCGCAAAAGCGTGCCGTACTGCTCAAGACCGAAGGTCAGCGCCAGCGCACCCGCCGCCGTCAGCACGGCGTACACGGCGCGGCTGAACCGCACTTTCCACTCAGATCTGCGCACCACAAAGGGCAGCACGACCCACAAAAGATTGATGTAGGGCTTGGTGCCGTTGGCAAATACGCAGGCCAGCGCATAGCAAAGCGCCGTCTTATCGTTCCATTTTTCCTGCGTCAGCAGCGCCAGCATGAGATAATAGCAGCCCAGCAGCGTTGCGTCATAACTTAACGATGCGCCCATGTAGAGCGACATCGGCAGCAGCATTATACACAAAAAAGCAGGCTTGCACTTGTGCGCAGTGCGCAGCGCCGCATAGCACATCGCCGCGTAGGCCAGCAGGTTGACCAGCCGCCCGCCGTACAGGCAGCCCAGCGCACCAAATCCCAGCAGCCGCGCCAGCGCCATGCCCAGTGCCCCGGGCAAAAACGGCAAAATCAAAAAGCTGATGGGCTCAGTTACGGAATCTGCCGCAGAATCGCGGCTTTCCCAGTTGAGATACTGCGTAAAGCTGTCCCAGATGCTTTCGACCCGGCCGTCCTTGCCGTACTGCTTCAGCGCATAGCCCGCCGTGTTGTAGGTCTGCTCGGCGTGGGTGTCGGGGTCGGTGCCGACACCGGCCGAGGTGTGGGCGTTGACCCACGCGCCGGGGAAGGCTGCGACCAGCTCGTTCACGTCCTCGGGGTAGCCGCGCGCGGCGTCAAAGTCGAAGCGCCCCATCGAGATCGCATAGGTGCGCAGGTAATGGTCTGTCTCATCGGGGGTCTGCAGCGGCGGGTTTGCAAAGGCAAACAGTATGCCGCACAGCAAAATGCAGGCCGCGCCCCGTTTGGCAAAATCTTTGACCCGGCGCAGCAGCAGCGCCGCCGCGCCCGCCAGCACAGCCAGTCCCACACAAAAGCCGGTGACGGCCAGCGGCGCAAGGCCCCGGGCGTCCAGCCCGTAAAATGCGCGCCAGTAGTAGCTGGCCACGATGCCCAGCGCGGCGCACAGCACCAACACGAAAGCCCACCGGGCGGCGGGGTGCTGCACGGTGGGTGAAATTTCACGTTTGTTCGGCGTATTTTCCATATTACAGAATATACTGCCCGACCTTGTACTGGTCCAGATTGCCGCGCAGGAACTCGATGGTCGCGGCAAGGCCCTGCTCAAAGGTGTACTGGGGTGCCCAGCCGGTCAGCTCGCGCAGCTTGGTGGAATCGCCCAGCAGGCGGTTGACTTCGCTCTTTTCGGGGCGCAGGCGCTCTGCCTCGCAGACGATCTTGGCGTTGGGGTTGATCTGGGCAATCAGTTCATTGGCAAGGTCGCCGATGGAATGCTCGATGCCGGTGGCAATATTCAGCTCCTGACCGATGGCGGCATCGCAGTCGGCAATCGTCATAAAGCCGTTGGCCGTATCCTTGACATAGTTGAAGTCGCGGGTCGGGGTCAGGCTGCCGAGCTTGATCTCGGTCTGGCCGGCCAGCAGCTGGGTGATGATGGTCGGGATGATGGCGCGGCCGCTCTGGCGCGGGCCATAGGTGTTGAAGGGCCGCACGATGGTCACGGGCAGATCAAAGCTGCGGTAGAAGCTCTCGGCCAGACGGTCGGCGCCGATCTTGGTGGCGGAGTAGGGGCTCTGGCCTTGGAACGGGTGCTTCTCGTCGATGGGTACATACTGTGCCGTGCCGTAGACCTCGCTGGTGGAGGTGACGAGTACGCGCTGGGTGTCCAGCTCGCGCGCGGCGTTCAGCACATTCAGCGTGCCCTTGATGTTGGTGTCCACATAGCTGTCCGGGCTGTGGTAGGAGAAGGGGATCGCAATGAGGGCGGCAAGGTGGAACACCCGCTCCTGCCCGCGCATGGCGGTGCGCACGCCGTTGGGGTCGCGCACATCACCCATAAAGACATCAATTTCATTGCGGATCTCCGGCGGCAGGGTGTCGATCCAGCCCAGCGAGCCGAAGGAATTGTACAGGCAGAAGGCGCGGACCTTTTCGCCGCGCTTGACGAGTTCTTCGGTCAGATGGCTGCCAATAAAGCCGTCTGCACCGGTGACCATAACGGAATGTGCCATTGTATGCTCCTTTATTCAAGGGGACAGTGCCCCATACTTCACCTTATTACAAAACAGTATAACCGATTTCGGGGAAGATTTCAACTGTAAGTTACGAATAGTGAATGGGCGGTTGCGTGGAAAGCCCCTCAGGCCTCGCAGGCTCGGCCAGCTCCCCGCACAGCGGGGCGCCTTTTCTCGCGGGTTTCGCCCGCGCAAACGGCCTCCCCTCTCAGGGGAGGTGGCCGAGCGTCAGCGATGGCCGGAAGGGCTCTGGCCGTGCCCGTTGCAGCGCATCATTCAAAATTTGCGGCAAAAAATCCCTACAACCCTATTGACATGCGGTAAATTCCGTGTTACGATATAGTCAACCTACAAAGCACATAGGTTTATTACGAAAAAGAGGAGGTGCAAAGCACAATGGCTCATGTCTTCGGCAGTCTGCTGCGTCAGAATTTTCGCTGCGGCCGAATGCCCATCTCCCGGGCGGCAGCAGTCCGGGCGCGGGGCATTGCTTTGCACTGCCTGTAAAATTTCGCGCCGCACTGTATATTCTGCCCGGGAGTTGCGCCAAGCAGCCCCCGGCTTTTCTTTTATACAAAATCAAACAGAATAAAAACAGAAATGAGGATTCTATCATGAGCGAGCGTAAACTGCACTTTGAGACCCTTCAGCTGCATGTCGGCCAGGAGCAGGCCGATCCCGTCACCGATTCCCGCGCGGTGCCGATCTACCAGACCACCTCCTATGTGTTCCCCAATTCCCAGAATGCCGCTGACCGCTTTGCCCTGAGGGCCGAGGGCAACATCTACGGCCGCCTGACCAACTCCACCGAGGATGTTTTTGAAAAGCGCATCGCGGCTCTGGAGGGCGGCGTTGCCGCGCTGGCCGTTGCCTCCGGCGCCGCTGCCATCGACTACACCCTTCAGGCACTGGCCCAGAACGGCGGGCACATTGTGGCGCAAAAAACCATCTACGGCGGCACCTCCAACCTGCTGGCCCACACGCTGCCCGCGTTCGGTGTGCAGACGACCTTTGTCAACGCCCATGATCTGGCCGAGGTCGAGGCTGCCATTCAGGACAACACCCGCGCTGTCTATATTGAAACGCTTGGCAACCCCAACGCCGACATCCCCGACATTGACGCCATTGCCGCTATCGCCCACAAGCACAGCATTCCGCTTGTCATCGACAACACCTTCGGCACGCCATACCTGATCCGCCCGATCGAGCATGGTGCCGACATCGTTGTCCATTCTGCCACCAAGTTCATCGGCGGCCACGGCACCTCTCTGGGCGGCATCATCGTTGACTCCGGCAAGTTTGACTGGAAGGCCAGCGGCAAGTTCCCCGCCTTCGCCGACCCGAACCCCAGCTACCACGGCGTCTGCTTTGCCGAGGCTGCCGGCCCCGCCGCCTTTGTGACCTATGTGCGCGCCGTGATCCTGCGCGATCTGGGCGGCTGCATCAGCCCGTTCAACGCATGGGTGCTGCTGCAGGGTACCGAGACGCTCTCCCTGCGTCTGGACCGCCACAATGAGAACACCAAAAAGGTCGTCGAGTTCCTGACCCACCACCCCAAGGTGGAGAAGGTCAACCACCCCAGCCTGCCCGACCACCCCGACCACGCCCTGTATGAGAAGTACTTCCCCAACGGCGGCGCGTCGATCTTCACCTTCAACATCAAGGGCGGCCAGAAGGAGGCCTTCGAGTTCATCGATCATCTGCAGATCTTCTCTCTGCTGGCCAATGTCGCCGATGTCAAGAGCCTTGTAATCCACCCGGCCACCACGACCCACGGCCAACTTTCCGATGCGGAGCTTGCCGACGTGGGCATCGGCCGCAACACGATCCGTCTGTCCATCGGCACCGAGCATGTCGATGACATCATCGCCGACCTCGATCAGGCACTGAACGCAGTCGAGTGATTTGTAAAGACATTTAGAGGAAATAGGGATTATATAGAACACCGCCGCCCGTGGGTTGCAAGCCCCATGGGCGGCGGGCTTTGTTTACGCAGAGAGCCTTCCCCCTAGGGGGAAGGTGTCTGCGGCTCTGCCCGCAGACGGATGAGGGGCGACCTGCCGCAATTGCCCGTTTACGGATAGTTCCCCCACATACCCGCCCCTCATCCGGCCCTGTGGGGCCACCTTCCCCCAAGGGGGAAGGCTTGGGGCTTGCACCGCGTCAATGTTTGTTGTATCATTTATATACAAATTCTCCCGCAAAGGAGCTATCCTCATGCCCCATATTATCGAAATCACAGATTTAAACGCCCCTGAGCTGGCGGTATATACCAAGCTGACCGAATCCCAGCTGCGCAATAAGCTGGAGCCGGAAAAGGGCATCTTCATCGCTGAAAGCCCCAAGGTCATAGGCACGGCGCTGGATGCCGGGTGCGAGCCGCTCTCCTTTTTGATGGAGCGCCGCCAGATCGAAGGCCCGGCCGCCGGGGTGCTGGCCCGCTGCCCCGGGGCTGTGGTCTACACCGCAGACCGCAGCGTTCTGCAGACGCTGACCGGCTACGCGCTGACCCGGGGCGTGCTGTGCGCCATGCGCCGCCCCGCACCGCGCCGGGCGGAGGAGCTGTGCCGCAGCGCCAGCCGGGTGGCCGTGCTGGAGGGCATCGTGGACTCCACGAACATCGGCGCGATTTTCCGCAGCGCCACAGCGCTCGGTGTAGACGCCGTGCTGCTCTCCCCCTCCTGCTGCGACCCGCTGTGCCGCCGTGCGGTGCGGGTCAGCATGGGTACAGTGTTTCAGGTGCCGTGGGCCACGCTGGGAGACACCCCCGCCGACTGGCCCGAAAAGGGCATGGACCGCCTGCACGCGATGGGCTTTAAAACGGCCGCCATGGCGCTGGATGACCGCGCCGTCAGCATTGACGACCCGGCGCTGCAGGCGGAGGAAAAGCTGGCTATCGTCCTTGGCACAGAGGGGGACGGTCTGGCGCACAGCACGATCGCCCGCTGCGACTACACGGTCATGATCCCGATGCAGCACGGCGTGGATTCGCTGAATGTGGCCGCCGCCGGTGCGGTGGCATTCTGGGAGCTGCGCAAGCGGTAAGCTGCCGAAAAAATGACGGAAATTTTACACCCCGCTGACCAAAAGAGCAGCGGGGTGTGTTGTTTTTAGGCGCGGAGGGTGCTACAATAGAAAAAACGGTGCAAAAATGTGCGGCATCGGGGGCGCACCGCCCAACGAACGGAGGAGCTTTTTACATGGGATTCCTGAAAAAATTCACGAAGCAGGAAATCAGCTGGATGATGTACGACTGGGCCAACAGCGCCCACTCGGTCATTGTTGTGACGATCCTGCCGATCTTTTTCGACACGGTGGCAGGCTACACCGCCGACAGTGTCTCCAGCATGTCCACATGGGGCTTTGCCACCAGTCTGGCTATGGCCATTGTGGCGCTGAGCGCGCCGTTCCTCGGCGTGTTCGGCGACATACGCGGCATGCGCAAAAAGCTGTTCACGGTGTTTATGCTGCTGGGCGTGGTCTCGGTCGCAGGGCTGGCGTTCACCCCGCTCATGGACTTCACCGCCTCGACCGCCGCAGCGGGCCGGGTGGCGGCGATGGTGTTGGTGCTGTACATCCTCAGCACCATCGGCTTTGACGCATCCTGCATCTACTATGATGCCTTCCTCACCGATGTGACGACCGAGGAACGGATGGACTCGGTATCAACGCTGGGGTACGGCCTCGGCTATATCGGCGGCTCCACGATCCCGCTGCTGATCTTCCTGATCATGAATGCGGTCGGCGTGCCGATGCTGACCTGCCTTGCCTTTATCTTCGCCCTGACGGCGGTGTGGTGGCTGGTGTTCAGCCTTCCGCTGCTGAAAAACTGCGAGCAGACTACCGGCAAGCCTTATCAAAAGGGCGACCTTGGCGCCAGCGTCAAAAATGTCTTTGTTACTCTCAAGGAGATCGGCGCGGACAAGCCGATGCTCATCTACATCCTCTCCTACTTCTTTTACATTGACGGCGTGCATACCATCATCAGCATGTCCACCAGCTACGGCACCAATCTGGGGCTGGACTCCGCCGGTATGCTGCTGGCGCTGCTGCTGGTGCAGGTGCTGGGCCTGCCGTTCTGCCTGCTGTACATGAAGCTGGCGTCAAAATTCGGCGCCCGCACGATGGTCGGTGTCGGCATCTGCGTCTATATGTTCATCTGCGTGTTTGCCTTTTTCATGAACAGCCTGTGGCAGTTCTGGATGCTGGCCGTGCTTTGCGCCACCAGTCAGGGCGGTATTCAGGCGCTGAGCCGCTCAATGTTCGGCAAGCTCATCCCTGACAAGGCACGCAGCGGTGAGTTCTTCGGCTTCTTTGACATCTTCGGTAAGTTTTCTTCTATCATCGGGCCGGCGCTGGTGGGCACCGTCAGCGCCCTTGCCGCAAAACGGATGCTGGCTGCGCAGGGGCTGACCGCTGCCACCGCCACCGCTGAACAGGTGGACGCCATCAACAAGGCGGCAGGGCCCTACGGCATCCTGTCGGTCATCCTTATCATCATCGTTGGCGCGGTGCTGTACTTTGCCGTGCTGCCCCGCACCATGACAAAGGACGAGCGAAAGATCTGAGGCAGAACAGAATATAATAAGAGGGGAGCCGGTGCGGCATAAGGCCGCACCGGCTCCCCGTTATTTGTATGGCTGCTTTGCTGAAAAGCGCTGTCATTCCGGCGCTTTCATGCTTTCTACCATCGAGATACGCTTGAGCAGCCGCCGCATAACAAGGTTGACAAGGGCACTGAACAGCAGCGTCAGGGCAACAGAGTATACAAAGCTCATACCGCTGACCTCCCGCCCGAACATGACGGCATCGACCTCGACCGTGCGTATTATAAAGCTGTGCAGCACAATGCCGCCCGCCAGACCGAACAATGTGCCGATCAGCGTCAGAACAACGCTCTCGCGGTTGACATAAGCGTAGACCTCGGGGTCGTAGAAGCCCAGCACCTTGATGGTGGCGATCTCCTTGACGCGCTCGGCAATGTTGATGTTGGAGAGGTTGTACAGCACCACGAACGCCAGCGAGGCCGCGCAGACGATGATCAGCACGACCACCGCATCGATCGAGTTCAGCATGTTCAGCACCTGCGCCACGCTGTCCTGCGTAAAGCTCAGGCTGGCCACCTGCTCCATCGCCAGCAGATCGGCCGAGATGGCATCGCGGGCCGGTTCATCATCGCTGGGCAAAATGCTCAAAATGGCGTTGTAGCGCGGTGCCTCGCCAAAGCCAGCCTCGTAGACGGCCGGGCTGATATAGACATAGTTGCTGACATAATGCTCGCAAACGCCGCTGACGGTGAAGTCGGCGGTGCGGTCATCGCTGTTCGTCAGGGTCAGGGTATCGCCCGCAGCAATGCCCAGCGTTTTGGCCATCTTCTCGGTCACGACCACGCCCTGCTGCCCCAGCGGAACCTCTTTGCGGGAGAGCCGCTCATGCAGGTCGGCAAAATCGGCAAAGCGGTCTACATCCGCGGGGATCATCAGGTAAACATCCATCTCGCCGTCCGGGCTGTCCTGCCGGGTGGATTCCATCGCAACGGTCAGCGATTCAGCGGCGTTGTCCGTGTTATAAAGGTAATCGTGGACGGGGCCGCTCTCGGTGGCCTCCTGTTTGGTGACGATCGTCAGCAGGTCATAGTGGTAAATATCGCCGTACTGCTTGGTGATGATGGCGTTCAGCGAATCGGAGATGCCAAAGCCAGCCACCAGCAGCGAGGTGCAGCCGGTTACGCCGATGACGGTCATCCAGAACCGCTTTTTGTAGCGCAGCAGGTTGCGGCAGGTGACCTTCCAGCTGAAGGGCAGCCGCCGCCACAGCGGGGTGATGCGCTCCAGCAGGATGCGCTTGCCGGCCTTGGGGGCGCGGGGCAGCATCAGGGCGGCGGGATTCTCCTGCAGGGTGGTGCGGCAGGTTAGCGCTGTGATGCCGACAGTCAGCACGATGAGGGTGCCGCCTGCAAAAAGTGCCTGCCCCAGCCGCCAGGGTGTGGCGATGGACGGCATGTAGTACATCATCGAATATGCGGACCAGATGATGGACGGGAACGCCTTGAACCCGACCGCCAGCCCGAACACCGTGCCTGCTGCCGCCGCCGTAAAGGCGTAGAGCAGATACTTTTGCATGATGGCTGCGTCAGAATAGCCAAGCGCCTTCAGTGTGCCGATCTGCAGGCGCTCCTCCTCGACCATGCGGGTCATCGTCGTTGAAACAACCAGCGCCGCAACAAGGAAGAAAAACACCGGGAAAATCGTGGTGATGGCGGTCAGCTTATCCACATTGGCGGTAAAGGACGCATAGCTGACATTTTTGCTGCGGTCCCAGACATACCAGGTCGGGTACTCCACCTCGCGCAGCGCGGCTTCGCCGTCCTCAATCTGGGCGCGGGCATCGGCCAGCTGCCGGTCGGCCTCCGCCTTGGCATCCTCGTACTCGATCTCGCCGTCACGCAGCTTCTGCAGGTTTTCAGCAATCGTTGCCTTGGCATCGTCCAGTTGGCTGCGGGCATCGCGCAGGCGGCCCTTGGCGTCATTGATCTGGCGGCGCGCATCGGCCATCTGCAGCTTTTTGTCCTGCAGGGTGGCCCAGCCGTCCTCGATCTGGGCGCGGGCACCGGCCAGCTGCTGTTTGCCGGCCTCATACTGGGCAAGGCCCTCGTTGTACTGCTGCCAGCCCTCGTCCAGCTGGGTCTTGGCTTCGGCCAGCTTGGGGGCATTGGCCTCCAGCTCAGCGCGGCCTGCGGCCAGCTGGGCGGCCCCTTTTTCGTACTGCAGCAGCCCCAGACGGTACTGGGTCAGCTGCCCCACACCGGCCACAAACTCATCCAGCTGCTTTTTGCTGTCCTCCGGCAGGCTGGCCCACCATGCCTCGATGGCGGCATTCAGCCTGTCGCGGATCTCATCGGGCAGCTCCGGGGCGGACTGCTGCACCCAGTCAGCGGCGCTCTGCAGCGCCGTCTGCATGGCGGCCGGGTCGGCGGCATCGGCTATCGCGGCGATATGCGCCCGTGCCTCCTGCAGGCGCTGCTTCTGCTCCTCAGGCAGGGTGTCGGTCGGGATGGCATCGATCATGGTCAGCAGATCACCGGCCTGTGTGCGGATGGCATCGACCTGCTCCTGCGTCATGTTGGCGGGGATGATGGTCAGATCGCCGTACTCCTGCAGGGCCTGCCACAACTCCTCGGCATTCTGGGGCGGCTGTGTGCCGTTTGCATCGCAGCTTTGGGCCAGCCAGCCGATGAAAGCATCCAGCTGCTCTGCATCCACACCCATTGCATCGGCCATTGTCCGGATGCCGTCCTCGTAGGCAGCAGCGTTGGCGTCCAGCTGGGCTTTGGCCTCGGCCAGCTGCTTTTCGGCGGCATCCAGCTGCGCCAGCCCGTCATTGTACTGCCTGAGCCCGGCCTCGTACTGGGCCTGACCGTCCTCCAGCTGCCTGCGGGCAGCCTCCAGTCTGGGGGCGTTGGCGGCAAGCTCCTCCTCGCCCGCCTGCAGCTGTGCCTCGGCGGCTCGCAGCTGCGCCTCAGCCTCGGCCAGCTGGGCCGCGCCGTCGTTGAGCAGTGCTTCGTTGGACGCCAGCTCGTTCAGGCCGTCCGCATACTGCCGCTCACCGTCATCGACCTCGCGCTGGCCGTCGGCCAGCTGCTGCCTGCCATCGGCCAGCTCTGCGGCGGCATCTGCCAGCTGCCGGTCAGCCTCGGCCTTGGCATCGTTGTATTCAGCCCAGGCATCGTCCAGCTCGGCGCGGGCCTCGTCAACGATGCCGTTGTACCGCGCTTCGCACCGGGCATCGGCAATGCCCTCGACCCGGGCCTTGACGGCGTCCACCGTGTCGCGGTAATCATCGCCGAGGCTGTCCTGCGCAAGGGCACCCTCGGCGGTCAGGTAGATCTCGGTGTAGGCCTCAAAGGCAAAATCCTGCTGCGGGATGTAGAATACAAGCTTGACTGTGCCGTTGCCCACGCTGGCGGGCTCGCGCTCAAAGCTGAAATAGTTCGCGTTATGCACAATGCCTACAACGGTGTAGACGGTGGTGTCCAGCTTCGTGTCCAGCGCCTCGTTCGCGCTGCTTACCACAAGCCGGGTGCCGATGGGGTAGGTGGGGTTCAGCTCCATGGCACCGGCCTCGACCACGCACTCGCCGGAGGCTGCGGGCAGGCGGCCATCCACAAGGCGCAGACGGTTGATCGTGTTGTTGTCCGGCGCGGGCAGACTGTGGGCGCGGCTGACGATGGTGTCGCCGTCTGCCTCGACCAGCAGATCGGCCGAGTAGCCCGGCTGCACCTCGCGCACGCCGTCCACCTGCCCGAGTGCGGCAACATCCTCGTCAGTCAGGCCCAGGGTGGAGACAACGCGCAGATCGTAGAAATCGGCATCGTCCATATAGCGCTCCATCGACTCCTTCATGTCGATGGGGGTGCCGCTCAGCCCGGCCAGAAAGCCGACGCCCAGCGCCACGATGGCAAACACGGCAGCAAACCGGCTCAGGGTATTTTTAAATGTCCGCAGGGTGTTTTTGCGATAGCTGCGTGTCATTTACCATTCAATCCTTTCCACAGGGGTGGGGGCAGGGTTCACCGTCTGGTCAACTACGCGGCCGCTGTTGATGCGGATGACCCGGTCTGCCATGGCGGCCAGCGCACTGTTGTGGGTGATGACGATGACCGTGCGGCCCTGCCTGCGGCAGGTGGCCTGCAGCAGCGCCAGCACCTGCTTGCCGGTCTTGTAGTCCAGTGCGCCGGTGGGTTCATCGCAGAGCAGGATCTTCGGGTTTTTGGCCAGCGCGCGGGCGATCGAAACACGCTGCTGCTCACCGCCCGAAAGCTGCGCCGGGAAGTTGTTCTTTCGGTCAGCCAGTCCCACCTCGTCCAGCACGGTGTCGGCGTCCAGCGGGTCGCGGCAGATCTCAGCGGCCAGCTCGACATTTTCCCGCGCGGTCAGGTTCTGCACCAGATTGTAGAACTGAAAGACAAAGCCTACATCATACCGGCGGTAGGTCGTCAGCCGCTTTTTATCAAAGCTGCTGACCTTTTCGCCGTCCAGCAGGATCGTGCCCTCATCGCAGGTGTCCATGCCGCCCAGCATATTCAGCACGGTGGTCTTGCCTGCGCCCGAGGGACCGAGGATGACGCAGAACTCGCCCTTTTCGATCTCAAAGCTGACATGGTCGGACGCGGCAATCCGCGTTTCGCCCATCTGATAATATTTACACACATTGTCAAACAACACAAACGGCTGCGGCATGCTGAAATTCCCCCTGTAAGGCTATAGATACATTTTATTATATCAGATTTGCGTAAAAATGTCGAGATGACGGCACCCGCGCGGTGTTTTCCAATTTGACTTTTTCCCTGCCGCGCGGTACAATTACTGGTAAGCTCATCCATGGAAAGGGGACACTTTATGCCGGAAGGCTATACCCATCTGCGCACCGCCCATAAAGCGGCGGAGGCGATCCATTATAAGATCCAGTGCCCGGCGGCGTTTGCGGCCGGGGCCAACGGGCCGGACAGCTTTTTTTGCTACGAGGTCTGGAAAAAGCGCGCAAAGCGCCACTACGACCTGCCGGGGCTGGGCAACCGCATGCATGAGGAAAAGACGGGCGCGTTCCTGCGCAGCCTTTGCGCCAATGTCAAGACCCGCCCGCAGGTGGAGTACGCGCTCGGCTTTTTAAGCCACTATGCCGCCGACACCGTGGTGCATCCCTTCATTTATGCCATGTGCAAGCCCGGCTGCCCCTATGCCGGCAAGGGTGGGCACGGCTATTTGGAGATCGCGCTCGATTCCACCCTCCATGCCGAGGACACCGGCTCCAGTCTGGTCCCGGTCGAGGATGTCAGCCCGCTGCCCACCGGCGCAGAGCTGGCCGATGTCACGGCGCTGCTGCACACCTGCCTGCTGGAAACCTACGGCGAGGATATTCCTGTGGAATATCTGGCGGACGCATTCTGGCACACCTACCGGCTGCGCGGGCTTTTCCCCAGCCGCCACGGCGTGCGCAGGGTGCTGTTCTGGCTCATCGAGCCGCTGTTCGGCGGACGCGGCTTCATCACGGGCCATGTGTCGCCCCGGCAGCTGGATGCCCGCCTGCCGGACGAATGGACCGACCCCTTCACCGGCACGGTGCGGGACGGCGGCCTGTTTGCCCTGCTGCCCCGCGCGACCCTGCGCAGTGAGCAGTTTATGGGGGCGGCGCTGCTTTACTGGATGGATAAGCTGACCCCCACTGAATTTGCCGAGAAGCTCGGCAGCATGAGCTATACCAAGGGCATCGCCACCCCGGAGAGTGACCCGGAAACACAAAATCAACCAACGGAAAAGGAGACCATCGTATGATTCGTATCACCATGCAAAACGGCAAGACCATCGACCTTGAGCTGGACCACAGCGCAGCCCCCATCACCTGCGAGAACTTTGAGAAGCTCGTCAAGCAGGGCTTCTACAACGGCCTGACCTTCCACCGCGTTATCTCGGGCTTTATGATTCAGGGCGGCGACCCGCAGGGCACCGGCATGGGCGGCCCCGGCTGGCACATCAAGGGCGAATTCCTGCAGAACGGCGTTGCCAACCCCATCAAGCACACCCGCGGCGTCATCAGCATGGCCCGCTCGATGGATCCCAACTCGGCCGGCAGCCAGTTCTTCATCATGCATCAGGATGCCCCGCATCTGGACGGCAGCTACGCCGCCTTCGGCCATGTCGTGAACGGCATTGAGGTCGTGGACGAGATCGCAGCCGTTGCGACCGACTGGAACGACAAGCCCAAGACCCCTGTTGTCATGGAGAAGGTCGAGATCGTCTGATTTCATAAAACCAAAAAGGCGCAGCCGAGTTCTCCTCGGCTGCGTCTTTTATGTTGGTGCTTATAAGATTGTGCCTCCGCCGACAACGACATCCCCATCGTAGAGCACAACGGCCTGACCGCGGGTGATGGCGCGCTGCGGCTCGTCAAACACGACCTGCACAAGGCCGTTGTCCAGCGGGTGCACGGTGGCGGGCTGCTCGGTCTGGCGGTAGCGGGCCTTGGCCTTGATGTGCATCGGGCCGGTCAGCGCAGGGATCGAGATCCAGTTGAAATCCTCCGCCACAAGCGTGGTCGTAAAGAGCGCGCTCTCAGGGCCGACTGTGACGGTGTTTTTCTCCATATCCTTGCCGCAGACATAGACCGGTGCGCCCAGCGCCAGCCCCAGCCCCTTGCGCTGGCCGTTGGTGTAGCGCACCGCGCCGTGATGGCGGCCCACGACCCTGCCGTCAAGGTCAACAAAATCGCCGTCCGGGTAATATTTGCCGGTGTAGCGCTCCATAAAGCCGACATAATCGCCGTCCGGCACAAAGCAGATGTCCTGACTGTCGTGCTTGCGGGCGTTGCAGAAGCCCTGCTCCTCGGCAATTTTGCGGATGGAAGGCTTGTCCATGCCGCCAAGCGGGAACTTTGTGTGGGCAAGCTGGTCCTGCGTCAGCGCATACAGCACATAGCTCTGATCTTTGTCGGTGTACAGTGCTTTTTTCAACAGCCAGCGGCCGGTCTCGGGGTCCTGCTCAATGCGGGCATAGTGGCCGGTGACTACATGATCCAGCCCGTGCGCCCGGGCAAAATCCAGCATCTTGTCAAATTTCATCGTGCGGTTGCAGTCGATGCAGGGGTTCGGCGTGCCGCCGGCCTCATAGGTCGCAATGAACTTCTCAATGACCTTCTCGCGGAAATCCTCGGTGTAGTTCACGACCTCGAAGGGAATGTCGAGCTGGAACGCGACCTCGGCGGCGTCCTCAACATCCTTGGCCGAGCAGCAGGTGTGAAAGCCGCTCTGCCCCAAATCCTCGTTCTGGTACAGGCGCATCGTTGCGCCCATGCAGCGGTAGCCCGCCTGCTTCATCAGGTAGGCAGCGACGGTGCTGTCCACGCCGCCGCTCATGGCGATCAATACGCCGGGGGTGTTTGACATAGGAAGCCTCCCATTAAAAATCCAAAAAGCGCGGCAGACAAACATCTGCCGCGCTTATTATAGCAAAATTTCAGCCCGTATGCAATCAGTCTGCAAACAGCGGGGTGGACAGGTAGCGGTCGCCGGTGTCGGGCAGCAGCGCCACGATGGTCTTGCCCTTGTTCTCGGGGCGCTTGGCCAGCTCGATGGCGGCCCAGACGGCCGCGCCGGAGGAGATGCCGACCAGCACGCCCTCGCGGTGGCCGACCAGCTTGCCGGCGGCAAAGGCGTCCTCGTTGGCAACGGGGATGACCTCGTCATAGACCTTGGTGTTCAGTACATCGGGTACAAAGCCTGCGCCGATGCCCTGAATCTTGTGCGCACCGGCTACGCCCTTGCTCAGCACGGGGGAGGTGGCAGGCTCGACAGCCACGACCTTGACGGCGGGGTTCTGGCTCTTGAGGTACTCGCCCACGCCGGTCACGGTGCCGCCGGTGCCGACACCGGCCACAAAAATATCGACTTTTCCATCGGTGTCCTCCCAGATCTCAGGGCCGGTGGTGCGCTTGTGTGCATCGGGGTTGGCCGGGTTCACAAACTGGCCGGGCACAAAGCTGTTGGGGATCTCCTTGGCCAGCTCGTCCGCCTTGGCAATGGCACCCTTCATGCCCTTGGCACCGTCAGTCAGCACCAGCTCGGCGCCGTAGGCCTTCATCAGCTGGCGGCGCTCAACGCTCATCGTCTCGGGCATGACGATGATGATGCGGTAGCCGCGGGCGGCCGCCACGCTGGCCAGACCGATACCGGTGTTGCCGGAGGTCGGCTCAATAATGACCGAGCCGGGCTTCAGCTTGCCGGAGGCCTCGGCATCGTCGATCATCGCCTTGGCGATACGGTCCTTGACGGAGCCGGCGGGGTTGAAATACTCCAGCTTGCCAAGGATCTTGGCCTGCAGGCCCTCGGCGGCCTCGATATGCGTAAGCTCCAGCAGGGGCGTGCGGCCGATCAGCTGGTCAGCGGAAGTGTAGATCTTGCTCATGATAGGTTCCTCCATCGTCATTTCTGTTTATAAATCGGGGCAAACATGCAGTCACAGCATCTGACGGCGACATCGCGGGTACGGTGCAAAGCCCTTTCGCATATCTATTCATACCTTTCTTGTAGGTTGATAGGATTGTACAACATATTTTCCCGTTTGTCAATAGGGAAATAGGGAATTTTTGCAAATATTTTTCTGCAAAACAGCTTGCTTTCCCATTAACCAATCTATATAATAGGAATAAGAAAAACAAGGGCAGCCCGCCGACCCTGCGCACCGCAGGCCGGGGGCTGTGCCCATGCCCAAAGGAGCAGCCAACCATGATGATTTCAACGAAGGGCCGTTATGCGCTGCGTGTCATGATCGACATAGCGGAGCATCAGCACGACGGCTACATTCCCTTGAAGGAGATTGCCGCACGACAGGAAATTTCTGAAAAATATCTGGAGGCGATCGTAAAAAGCCTTGTCAAGGAGCGGTATCTGCAGGGGCTGCGCGGCAAGTCCGGCGGCTACCGCCTGACCCGGTCGCCCGAGGAGTACACCGTGGGCAGCATCCTGCGCCTGACAGAAGGGGGCCTGGCCCCGGTGGCCTGTCTGGAGCAGAACCCGATCGAGTGCAGCCGCATGAGCGAGTGCCGCACCCTGCCGATGTGGCGCAAGCTGAACACGATGATCAACGACTATTTTGACGGCATTACCCTTGCCGACCTGGTCAACACCTCCCAGCCGGGAAATGATTATGTGATTTGATGGGAGCCACCTACAAGGATTGCCGTGAACCTTCCGGCTATTTGTAGGGGCCGGGCATGCCCGGCCCGCGGCTTACCGCCATACCCCTTTTATGGTCAATTCGTAGGGGAGGGATTCATCCCTCCAGCGGGGCGTCGGGGACGCCGCCCCCTACAGGGATGGCCCGCAGGGTTCCCGCTGCCGCAAACGGGCACGGCGGCCAGAGGGCTGGCCGCCCTACGGCCCCATTTTTAAACCTGTGCGCAGAAGCTTACCGCCGCTCCCCGCAAAAAACAAACCCGGCGCTGCTGACTGAAAATCGTCAGCAGCGCCGGGTATTCTATTGCAATTACAGCTTCCCCAGCGCGTCCTTCACGCGTTTGAGGGTCTCCTCGCGGCCCATCATGGCGGCAAGGTCGGTGCCGCCGCCGGGGGTGCGGGCCTTGCCGGACAGGGCGATGCCCAAGGGGAACAGCAGCCAGCCGTTTTTCTTTTCCATCTGCTCGGCCAGCGTCTTGCAGGCCTCAAAGATCGCATCGCGGGTCCAGTCGGTCTGGGCCTCCAGCACCGGCAGCAGGGCGGTCAGGGCCTCCTTTGCGGATTCCGGCGTGGTCTTTTGCTTCTTGTTGCGGTACATTTCCGCATCAATGGGCAGCACGGCATCAAAGAAATCGAGCTGCGGGGGAATATCCTCCAGCACCTCGCAGCGGGGCTGCAAATTGGCGCAAAGCAGGTCGCGGTCGATGTCGCAGTGAACGGCACTGTCGATGAACGGGTCGGCCAGACGGCGGAACTCCTCGGCCGGCAGGGCGCGGATGTAGGCGGCGTTGATGGCGCGCAGCTTGAGCGGGTCAAAGATGGCGGGGGACTTCGAGATGCGGGACGGATCCCAGATCTTGATCATCTCATCGAGAGAGAAGATCTCCTGCTCGCCCTCGGGTGCCCAGCCCAGCAGCAGCAGATAGTTCAGCACGGCGGCGGGCAGGTAGCCCTTGGCCACCAAATCCTGATAGCTGGCATCGCCGTTGCGCTTGCTCAGCTTGTTCTGTGCGTCCTTCATAACGGGCGGGCAGTGGACATAGATGGGCTTTTCCCAGCCGAAGGCCTCATACAGCAGGTTGTACTTGGGCGTGCTGGAAAGATACTCGCTGCCGCGGATGACATGGGTGATGCCCATCAGGTGATCGTCCACGACATTGGCAAAGTTGTAGGTGGGCATGCCGTCAGTCTTGATCAGAATCTGGTCGTCCAGCTCCTTGACATCGACCTCGATGTGGCCGTAGACAACATCGTCAAAGCCGGCCACGCCGCTCTCGGGAATCTTCTGGCGGATGACATACGGCTCCCCGGCGGCCAGCTTGGCGGCGACCTCCTCGGCGCTCAGGCTGCGGCAATGCCCGTCATAGTGGGTCATCTCGCCGGCGGCGCGCTGGGCCTCGTGCATCTCGTTCAGGCGCTCCTCGGTGCAGAAGCAGTAGTACGCCTTGCCGGCCTTGACCAGCTGCTCAGCATACTGCTTGAACATGCCCATGCGCTCGCTCTGGACATAGGGGCCGACAGGGCCGCCGATGTCGGGGCCCTCGTCCCACGTCAGACCGGTGGCCTTCAGCGTATTGTAGATAATGTCGGTGGCGCCCTCGACCAGACGGCCCTGATCGGTGTCCTCAATGCGCAGGATAAAGGTGCCGCCGTTGTGGCGCGCCTGCAGATAGGTATACAAAGCCGTGCGCAGATTGCCTACATGCATATAGCCTGTGGGGGACGGCGCAAAGCGGGTACGAACATTTGCCATAGTGATTTCCCCTTTTTCTAAGTTGCGTAAGTAATTTTATTATAAGCGCATCGGCATTAGGTGTCAATGCGGAAGGCAAAGCTGGAGAGTAGAGTTTAAAATTAAAAGTTTAGATTTGGTGTACCCGCCGCGCGGGCACATTTTTAGTATAAGGCATAGGGCGGGGTGCCCCACCCCGCCGGGAAAGCCGAGCCGCTGCGGCAGCCTCCGTGTCGGCTCGGCAAACTGGAATTTCACTTACTTAGATAATGGCAATGTCAATTTTCCTGATAATAAAAAATACAGCAGAAGTAAACCAACTATAATTAGAATACCGC
>JABLTR010077071.1_pt1 | contig 90359 bp, 70 predicted proteins | sample 7160071 | NCBI WGS metagenome assembly JABLTR01 (sample SAMN14651230, study PRJNA627086) | human gut metagenome | isolation source: feces | host: Homo sapiens
GATAAGTATTATAATCATCATAAATATTGATATTGCTGATCCAAAATGCCAATCTCCAACTGACATAAATTCTTGTTCAATTAAGTTACCTATTAGGTAGAATTGTCCTCCACCTAAAAGTTTTGAAATTACGAATGTTGATACAGCTGGCATAAACACCATAGTTATCCCTGATATTACTCCAGGTAAACTAAGTGGGAATATAACTTTTGTGAAGACTTGGAAGTTGTTTGCTCCAAGGTCTTTCGCTGCATTTATTAAATCTTGGTCCATTTTTGATAAAATCGTATGTATTGGAAGTATCATAAATGGCAAGAAGTTGTAAACCATACCTAATAAAACTGCTGCATCAGTATATAATATATTGATTGGGCCAAGGCCTACCATTCCAAGTAAAGTATTTATAAATCCGTTTTTTCCTAATATCGCAGACCATGCATAAGTTCTAAGTAAGAAGTTCATCCACATTGGTAATATGCATAACAAAAGAAGTGTAGCTCTTCTGCTTGGTTTTGCTTTCGAAATTATATAAGCAGTTGGATATCCAACTATTAAACATAAAACTGTTGATATAAACGCTAAAACTAGTGATCTTCTAACTACTTTAAAGTACATTACGTTGAAGAATTTATCGAAATTGTCCAGTGTGAACATATATCTTCCATCTACTTGTTTTGTAAAACTGAAGAAGACTATTAATATTAGCGGTATAACTATGAAAAGCACGCTCCATATAGCATAAGGAGTGGCTAATCTAGATTCAGATTGTTTTCTTTTCATCGTTTTCACTTTCCTCCTCAAATTATTCATCAATCGATAAACTACTGGTCGCTTACCTTTCTCATTATGTGTATATCTTCAGGATAGATATCCATACCTAGCATGCTTCCTTCTTCTGCCATCTTTGTACTGTGTATAAACCAAGTGTTTTCGTTCTCTTGTACAGCCATTTCATAATGAACACCTTTAAATACAACAGATGTAACTAAACCTTTTAGCATACCTTTATCTGCATCGACCATTTTGATATCTTCTGGTCTTATTACTACTTCTATATTTTCATTTTTCTCAAATCCATAATCTACACATTCAAATTCTCTTCCACAGAATTTTACTCTATAATCATCAAGCATAACACCATCAACTATATTACTTTCACCGATAAATTTCGCAACGAATGAGTTTTTCGGTTCGTTGTATATATCTTCAGGGCTACCCATTTGTTGGATTTTACCTTTGTTCATAACTACGATTGTGTCAGACATAGTAAGTGCCTCTTCTTGGTCGTGAGTTACGAATATGAAAGTTATTCCTAATTTTTGTTGAATTTTCTTAAGCTCTCTTTGCATCTCTTGTCTTAATTTTAAGTCAAGCGCTCCTAAAGGTTCGTCTAAAAGTAATATTTTTGGCTCATTAACTAATGCTCTTGCAATTGCGATTCTTTGTTGTTGCCCACCACTAAGTGAGTCGATTGAACGTTTTTCAAATCCTTCAAGCGCAACAAGTTTAAGCATTTCTTTTACTTTTACGTCTATAGTCGCTTTGTCCATCTTCTTTATTTTTAACCCAAAAGCTATATTTTCATACACATTCATATGAGGGAATAAAGCATACTTTTGGAAAACAGTATTCACTTGTCTTTCATAAGGAGGTGTATCATTTACATTTTCACCTTCAAACATAACTTCACCCTCGTCTGCATGTTCAAAACCAGCGATTATCTTTAAAGTCGTAGTTTTTCCACATCCAGAAGGTCCTAATAAAGTTAAAAATTCATTTTTCTTTATATCAAGATTTAAATTATCCAAAACAACAAGATCTTCGTATTGTTTTGTTATGTTTTTTAATTCAATAATATTTTCTGACTCAACAACATTTGAATTGTTTTTATTCGTTGAATTCATATTATATATACACCTCTTTCTATTTTTATTTATCTTCCTAATTATTTTAGTTTCATACCTAAAAAGACGGCGGTGTACTAACCCATATCACCTTTGCCGTAGTTTTTCCAGGATTAGAAATATAATGATTCATTCTTGGTTTAAAGTAGAAACTTTCGCCTTTTTTAACCTTGTTAACTCTATCGCCCAAATGAAGCAGAATATTTCCGGCCACAACATAACCAAATTCCTCACCTTCATGAGGTTTCTCTTCTTTATATTGCCCGCCTGGATATAAAGTTATTATAATCGGTTCCATCATGTTCTTTTGTGAATTCGGAATAAGCCACTTTAAATGGTACTTAAGCTCCTCATCCTCAGTTTCAAACATGTCTTCCTTTTTAAAGGTTATTCTCTCTGGATCGATTTCATTGAAAAACTCTCTTAAATTTGTACCTAAAATTTCTAAAATATCAATCAAAGTCGCTATCGATGGTGATGTAAGGTTGTTCTCAAGTTGCGATATAAACCCCTTCGACAGCTCACATCTATTAGCAAGTTCTTCCTGGGTTAACTGTTTTTCCATACGCATACTCTTTATCTTACTCCCAATATCCATACCTAAGCCTCCTATAATTTTTATATATTAATCTTATTAAAAGTAAACATTTTTCTTATATTGTTAAACTTTTCTGATGTAATTCTAAACTCAAAGTTTAAAATTACTAAACACACCATTGATATTATATAGCAAACTCAACCAAAATTCAACTTTTTTATCAAAAAATATATTTTTTATATAAAACTTGAAAATTGCCCAAATTTCAACGTTTTTAAACTCAGTTTTGGTTAAATATATTCATAATATTAATTTTATAATTTAGTATATGTAACTTTTTTTAATTAATAATCAAAACTCACCACAAATTTAAAATTTTACCACGAATTTATAAGTTCAAAATTTAACTTTTTTAAATTTTACCCTTTGTTAACTATTTTTACCAATAACTGTTATAATATTAATTGCAAATATATACTTTTTAGGAGGTCTAAATTATGAAAGTTTTATTAATAAACGGAAGTCCAAAAAAAGCTGGATGCACATTTACAGCTTTAAATGAAGTTGCAAAATCTTTAAATGAAGAAGGCATAGAAACAGAAATATTCCAAGTCGGAGTAAAACCAATCGCTGGTTGTATCGGATGCGGTTCATGTCGAAAAACAGGTAAATGTGTATTTGACGATGTAGTAAATGAATGTATGCCAAAAGCAAAAGAAGCCGACGCTATAATCGTTGGTTCTCCAGTTCACTACGCATCAGCATCAGGAGCAATAACTTCATTTATGGATAGATTATTCTACTCATCAGGTGGGGCTCTACAATATAAATTAGGTGCAGTCGTTGCAAGTGCTAGAAGAGCTGGGACAACAGCAACACTAGATCAACTTACAAAACATTTTACAATATCAAATATGCCAGTAATCAGCTCATGTTATTGGAATATGGTTCATGGAAACACTCCAGAAGAAGTCTGTAAAGATTTAGAAGGGATGCAAATAATGAAAACTCTAGGTAAAAACATGGCTTGGATGTTAAAATGTGTCGAAGCAGGTAAAAAAGCTGGAGTTCAAATGCCAGTTAGAGAAGATAAAATTTTTACTAACTTTATAAGATAGATAAATAATATTTATTGTAAATTTTCCCAAAAAAAGTGTCGTATTTTGATGATATCACTTTTTTAGAATATCACTTTTCAACCTTATAAATATTTTATAGTATTAAAAAAACTCCTTTATCTTTATATTGATAAAGGAGCTTTTACTTTTTTATTTACTTGCACTTATAACTGCAGTTTGTATATTATCGAAGAACATTTTATTCTTACTATCTAATATATGAAGACCATCTGTCTCACAATTTATTAAAAATCCGTTAGCATCAACAAATCCACTTGTTGTATCTATAAATTTAACATTTGATTTTGTATCACAATGAGCTTTTATGCTAGCATTAAATTTGTCGATTCTATTTTTGTTGTAATTTGCAACTGCTGTATCGCTATATCCATAGTACCCTTTCCCTACTGGAAATACCTTTTGGACATAGATAGTTTTTCCTACATATTTGCTAGATAATAAATCGATTAATTTCTTAGTATCTGTGTAATTTGATTCTCTCGAAATTCCGTTTATTCCTATTAATAAAACAACACCTTTTACCTTGCTATTATCAGGCATTTGGTTGAAATTTTGTAACCAATGAGATGGGAATGCTCCACCTTTTGCATTTACATAAGAGCCTGTTGTATGTTGTTGTATTGTCGTTTTAAGTCTACTTGTGAATGAATCTCCAACAAATAGGAAATTATTTAAATTTGTAACTGTTTGAGTTGTTCCAGATTGTGTTCCACCTAAAACAACGTAATTTTTAGAAACAAATGCATAATTATTCTTATATAAAATCTTATACCAAGATCCTGTGTCGTCAACTATTTGAACTGTCTCATTTTTATATAAAAGTCCTAATTTGGCAGAACTTGTTGTCGGTTGCTGTCTAACATTTAAAGCATCAGCTGTAACAGTACCTGTTTTTTTGCTCTCACTTGGTTTTTCATTGTTGTTTGAGTTATTACTTCCGTTAGAATTCCCTGAGTTCCCATTATTCAAACTTCCATTGTTTGAGTTTCCACCGCTTGAACTATTGTCATTGTTGTTTGAACCATTGCCAGTGCTTGTTGTCGATATATAAGTTTTAGACACATATCCAGCACTTCCATTATAAAGAATCTCATACCAATTCGATTCTTTGCCCATAATATATACTTTTTGTCCCTTGGCTATAACACCTCTTGATGAATATGAACTCGACGGACCACTTCTTACATTTAGATATGTACAATTTATGACTGCTCCCTCATCAATCACATCATCGTAAATACTAGTTACATACTTACCTGAAACGTATCCATAAGATGTCTTGTATTGAACCTTGAGCCAATCTCCATTTTTTTCGACAATCTTTATAGTACTTCCCTTTGAAAAACCGCCTAAAATAGAATAACTCGTCGACGGACCACTTCTTATATTTAACGAAGCTGTAACCGTCCCCGATACATAAGTATCAGCATAAACCATTTCCTTAAATCCAATTGTGATAATAAAAGTCAATGATATAACTAGAGAAATTAACTTTTTACTCATAATCTTCCCCGCTTTCCTTTTTACTTTTTTGTAATTTATAATTTTCAAATACAATTTTGTATTATTTTTACAGTAAACTATTATACATTATTTTTATTCATTATGTACAAAAATAAGTACTTTTTATATATTATTTTCTATAATCCAACATTTTTTCCTTTATTTATATGTAAACTTTGTTAGTTTTTATTTAAATATCATATATTTTAGCTATAAATATATTATTTTATTATATAACCTTTATGTAAATAATGTTTATATATTATCTTCTTTTATAATTTCACCCTCTATCTTATCTCATCACTATAATTATCCTATCTTGCTTTATAACCTATTTATTTTAATAATTATTTTGATAAAAACAAATAATCCATGTATAATAGGGATATAATAATAGGTAGTACTTTGCGGAAAAGGAGAAAAAACTTTGATAAAATTAGGTGAATACAATAAATTAATAGTAAAAAGAGAAACGAATTTCGGGTATTTCGTTGGTGAAGAAGGCGCAAACTCAAATGATGACGTATTACTTCACAACAGACTTCTTAACAAACAAAAAGTAGCAGTTGGTGATGAAATAGAAGTTTTCATATATATGGACTCAGAAGGTAGACTTTCAGCTACTTTAGAATATCCAAAAGCAAAATTAGGCGATATCGCATACTTAAAAGTAGTTGCCCATACTAAAATAGGAAGCTTTGTGGACGTTGGACTTCCTAAAGATATATTAGTTCCTTTCAAACAACAAACTTTTGAAATGACTAAAGGTGAAAGATACTTATTCTACATATACCTTGATAAAACAGGAAGATTAGCAGCAACAACTGACATTTTCCCATATTTATCAACAGAATCTGATTACAAAATTGGCGACACTGTAGAAGGTATAGTATACGGATTCCAAACAAACAACACAGCTATGTTATGTGTTGATAACAAATATGATGCGATAATATTAAACAACGAATACTTCACTGAATTAAAAATAGGTGAAAAACTAGAAAACTTAAGAGTTATAAAAGTATATGAAGACGGAAAATTAGGACTTTCACCAAGAGGCGAAAGGGCGACAGAATTAGACACTCTTGAAAAAGCAATAATGAGTTACTTAGAAGGTAACGACGGATTCATGAGATTTAACGATAAATCTTCACCAGAAGAAATAAAAACAGTATTTAACTCAAGTAAGAAAAACTTCAAAAGAGCACTTGGTGTTTTAATGAAGAAAAACCTTATAACTCAAGACGCAGACGGATGTCATAGAGTTTAAGATTTTTTATATCTAGATCTTTTATGACTAGACTATTTATAACTATATTATTTATAAATTACAACTTATAACTAAATTTTTTATAAACTACAAATTTTTAAATTATAACTTAGCTTATATTTTAAATTAGCTAACTACAAAAGGATGCTAGAAATAGACAAACTCTATTTCTGGCATCCTTTTTATATAACACACCCTTTTATAGAACATAGAAAATTATAATTATACTTAAATACTTTCTTATACCTCTACATAACTTTATCTAAATTAGCTTTATCTAATCCTAACTTATCTAAAGTCAATCCTTCAGCATAAAAATCAGTTTTTAGAAGGCTAGACGCAAGCACAATTATTGCATCTATATTAGGTGTTGGAACACCTAATACTTTACCTAAATCTGACCAGAAAACTAATCCTGTTGATATATCTTCTGTAAAATAACGTGAAGTAACACTAGTAGGTCCTTTTATTTGTGTAAATACTTCACTAGTATTAAAGTGTTCTTGTAAAGTTTTTTCATCTTGTGAAAAATATCCTCTGTTTTGTCTTGCTTCTAATGCACCCTCTACTTCAAAACCAAGTGCTCTACCAAGAGCTATTCTCTCTTTTTCAACTGCTTCTAATACATTTATAGTATGTTCTGTTATACCCTCTCTATATAGCCAGAACTCACCACCAGAAAAGTCTATTCTTCCCGCATTTAATAGGCATGGTCCTGGATGAACCTCTGGATTTCCATTTTCTAAATTGACTTGTAATATATTTTTAGCCAATACAAAACAATCATATAATTTTTTACACACTTCGAATACTTCTTCATTATCACTACATGGATAAGCTGCTAAATATACCTTTTTCGCTCTTAAATAAAGTTCTATTTTTGCAGACTCCACTATTGCCCTTGTTCCATATGTTAAAGTATTTGTTTCAGCTATTTTGAAACGCTTGTTTATTCCCATTTCTTTAGCTTCATTTATAAATCTAACGGGAGCCATACATGCCGCACAATTTATAAGTATAATTTGATCTTCATTTACGACAGGTGCAAGTATTCTCGCAAAATACTCAATTGCAACTCCTGGAGCAACTACCATTACGACCTCTGCTCCTTTTATAACTTCATTTATATCATCACTAATTAAATCTATCTCAATAAATTTACCTTTTGCACCTTCAGAAGACCCTATTTCACCCTCACAAAGATATAGTCCGCCTTCTTTTTTTATAAAATCTAAGTCTTTGCAAAACTTATCACTTTCAAATAAACTTACTTCAAATCCCCTTTCTTTCAAATCTGCACACGCAGTAAGTCCTCCATTACCTGCTCCAACTATTGCTACTTTCATCTAAAACCCTCCTAATGCTTTCGATTAAAACTACCTTTAGTATTGACATTATTTTTTATCTTAATCAATTTTTAATTTATTTTTACCATTTTTTTATGTACTCAATAAAAACACTTCCATTACTGTATAAAATTAATATATCAGTTAGTTGCATTTTTGTATTATTTGTATTACTATATATAATACAAAAGTTAATTTTTCCATATACTTATATAAAGGAGGTCTATTATGATTTTGAAATTAAATTTTGAAAGCGAGATTCCAATTTATGTTCAACTTAGAAACCAAATCGTCATGGCAATAGCGCATGGTGACTTAACTCAAGGCGAAAAATTGCCTACTATAAGAAACCTTGCAGAAGATCTTGGCATCAATAATATGACTGTCAACAAGGCCTATGCAATGTTGAAACAAGAGGGCTTTATATCAATTGACAGAAGACATGGTGCAAAAGTAAACCCCATCTTAACGCCTGATTTTGAGTTTAAGGAAAAACTTGAAGATGACTTATCTCTAGTTATTTCTGAGGCTGAAATAAGGGGTATGAAAAAAGATGAATTTATAAAGATATGCGAAAATATTTTTGACTCAATGACAAACTTAAAACCTAAAAAAGAATAAAATTAAACTTTGCATATTAACGAAGAAAAAAATTTTTTAATATTTTTTCATTTTTCATGTTTAAAATTTTTAAATAGGTTAATACTCAAGAAAGGTGGTCATCTTTATGTTATTGTTTAGAATAATTATGGTGTCTTGTATATTTATTACTTTCATCGCTATATTTGCAACTTTACGCTCTGCAAATAAACCCAAGAAAAACATGTTTATGGCAGTTACTCTCCCATATGATGTTTTAGAAAGTGATTTTATAAAAGAAATTCAAAAGGAATATAAATCTCTCTGCAATAAAGTCTACATTATTATGTTACTTACTGCTATTCCCTGTATATTCCCATTTTGGATTTTTAAAAACATAACTGTATATATATTTTATATGTTAATTTGGTGTTTAGGTTTTGCCTATTATGGTATCATACCATTTAAACTTATGAATCGTAAAGTAAAATCAGAAAAAGCTAAAAATGAATGGTTTGTAGGCGAAAAAAAGGTAGTTTATTGTGATACAAAAACAACTTTATTAAAAAACTCTATGCCAATAAGCAACAAATACTTTTTAATACCAATTTTAATAGGAATTATACCGCTCATAATGTCTATTAAAAATTTTTCATCTGAGAATATAGTATTTTTAGTAGTGGCAATCCTAAACCTAGGAGTAATTTTATTAATGTTTTATATAGCTAAAATATTTAATAAAAATAAATTAAAAACATATAGTACAGATTCCAAGATTAATTTTATCTTAAATAAGACTGAAAAACGAATGGTATCTATATATTTCTTAATAAATGCTATTGTTGAATCACTTATTATTCTTGTTTTTTATCTAATATTTTTTGAGTATATAGATATCGAATTTTTTAATATAATAATCATTTCTACAGTTGTATTATCAAGTATTGTAGCTCTAGGTTTTATATATATTAAGAAAAAAATAAATGATTTAGATGAAGAACTTACTTCTAAAAATAAAAACTCTGAAATTATAGTAGATGATGATGATTACTGGATTGATGGAATTTATTATTACAACCCTAATGACTCTAGCAAAATGGTAAACAGTCGTTTTGGATATAATATAACTTACAACATGGCTACTAAACATGGATACTTTATGGCTAAAAAATTAGATAAAATAGTATTAGGCGCTACATTTTTACTTATGATAATCCTAATGCTTCCTAGTGAGTTTGCAACTAGTTCTATTTCATTTAATGATAATTCCCCTAATATAAGTATTTCATCTTTCCCTTATTCTTATGACTTAGATTATAACGATATCGAAAGCATAACTATAACAAATGAGCCGATTTCATTTAAACTTAGAACTAATGGGATAGCTACTGATACAAAATGTATCGGTAATTTTAAAAGTGATAAATACGGAAAATGCAGGGTATATCTTTACTTTGATGGTGAAGATAATACCCCTAAATATATAGTAATGAAATTAAAAAACAATAAATTTGATTACCTAATCTACAATACAAAAGATGATAAAAACACAGAAAAAGTTTATTCTAAACTTCAAAAAAACCTTGATTGATTCCATAAAAAATAAGATGGCTATAACTTATATTTGTTTATAGCCACCTTATTTTAATCTGTATAACTATTTATAAATTTTCCGACTAAAATTTTGCATTTTTCAGTAAGAGCTTTGCATTCTTCTTCTTTTAAATGAACTAATAACTCTCCATGATCGCTATCTTTTAATTTAAATACTAAAATTTCATCATCATATTCTTCATCTATAGAATCTAAAGAAATTTCATCTTGAAGTGGTGATAACATAATATAACGTTCGCCTTCAATTTCTATTGAAAATATTTTTTTGAAAGTAGTCTCAACGCCATCTTGATTCCATAAAACAATTGTATTTTCATCCATTATAATCTCCTCAATTTCATCTAGATATTACTTGATGCAAATTGTACAGTTAACCTATATTTATCATTTTGTACAAAATTACATCCTTATAGATTATATGATGACAAAAATAAAAATATGTTATATTCTAGCTACACCAGTTTCTCTAGCTGCTTTAGCAACTGCAGCTGATACTTCTTTTCCAACACGTGGATCGAATGCATCTGGTAATACAAATTCTGTTGTTAATTCGTCATCTTTTATTATTTTTGCTATTGCATATGCTGCTGCGACTTTCATTTCTTCGTTGATTTCGCTAGCTCTAACATCTAGTGCACCTCTGAATATTCCAGGGAAAGCAAGCACATTGTTTACTTGATTAGGGAAATCTGAACGACCTGTACCAACTATAAATGCTCCACCTTCTTTTGCTTCGTCTGGGAATATTTCTGGAGTTGGGTTTGCCATAGCGAATACGATTGATTTTTCTGCCATAGTAGCAACCATCTCTTTTGTTAACATTTTTGGAGCAGAAACACCTATAAATACGTCTTTTCCTTTTACTATGTCAGCTAATTTTCCATCTTGGTCATTTTTATTAGTAACTGCTAACATCTCTTTTTGAGCCCAATTTAATCCTTCTGATTTTGAAGATAATGCCCCATTTATATCACATAAAACTATATCTTTTACATTTAAATTTAATAACATTTTTGCAATCGCCATACCAGCAGAACCAGCACCGTTGATTACTATTTCTAAATCTTCTATTTTTTTGCCAGCAAGTTTAGCAGCATTGATTATCCCTGCTGAAACTATTATTGCAGTACCATGTTGGTCATCATGGAAAACTGGTATATCTAATTCTTCTTTTAATCTATTTTCAATTTCGATACATCTTGGAGAATTTATATCTTCTAAGTTTATTCCCCCGAAAACTGGTGATATTAATTTTACTGTTCTAACTATTTCATCGATATCCATAGTATCTACACATATCGGGAATGCATCAACACCAGCGAATTCCTTAAATAGTATTGATTTTCCTTCCATAACTGGTATAGATGCAGATGCACCTATGTTTCCAAGTCCTAAAACAGCAGTCCCATCAGATACTACGGCAACCATATTTGACTTGCAAGTATATTTATAAACATCGTCTTTGTTTTCTTTTATTTTTAAGCATGGAGCAGCAACTCCTGGAGTATAAGCTGTTGATAAGTCATCTTTTGTCGAAACTCCAACTTTACTTTGTATGCTCACTTTTCCTAATTTTTCTTCGTGCATTTTTAATGCTAATTCATTAAAATCCTTTTTTGACATAACTTCCTCCGATTTTCAATTTAATTTTTCATATAAAATTTATACATTTGTAGCTTTTGCGTATTCTTGTCTTCTGTCGTAAATATTATTTCCTTCGCAATCAATCGCCACAATAACTTGTAAATCCTCAACTTCAAGTCTTCTGACTGCTTCGGCACCAAGATCTTCATAAGCTATAACTTCACATTTTTTTATTGAATTTGAAATATAAGCACCTGCCCCGCCGATTGCAGCAAGGTAAACTGCTTTATATTTTTTCATTCCTTCGATTACTACATCGTTTCTCTTTCCTTTGCCTATCATTATTTTTAGGCCTTTTTCCAAAAGAGGAACTGTTAAATCATCCATACGATAACTTGTTGTTGGACCTGCTGAACCTATGATTTCACCTGGTTTGTTTGGTGCTGGCCCAACATAATAAATCGCCTGGCCACAAACATCAAAAGGAAGTTCTTTTCCTTCTTTTAATGCAGCGACCATTCTTTTATGAGCTTGGTCCCTTCCTGTATATAAAACGCCGCTTATTTTAACAACATCGCCACATTTTAATTTTTCGATATCTTCACTTGTACATGGAGTTTTTAATTCAATCATAATTTCCCCCTCAATATTTTTATAAAAACCCTATAACACCACGCTTTTATGTCTTGATGCGTGACAATTTATATTAACAACAACTGGTAGTCCCGCGATATGGGTTGGGAAAGTTTCGATATTTACAGCAAGTGCTGTTGTTCTTCCACCCAATCCTTGAGGCCCTATGCCTAAGTTGTTTACAGCTTCCAACATCTCTCTTTCCAAATCTGCAATAAATGGGTCTTCGTTGTGCTCCCCGATTTCTCGTGTTAACGCTTTTTTTGCAATTTGAGCACATTTATCCACTGTTCCGCCTATCCCAACACCTACAACTATCGGCGGACATGGGTTTGGCCCAGCTTCTGACACAACATCTACTATAAATTTCTTAATTCCATCTAATCCATCAGACGGTTTTAACATTTTTAATTGACTCATATTTTCACTACCAAATCCTTTTGGTGCATAAACTATCTCAATTTTATCTCCCTTAACCATATCATAATGAATTACTGCTGGTGTGTTGTCTTGAGTATTAACCCTATGTATTGGACTTACGACAGATTTCCTAAGATATCCATCAGTATATCCAAGGCTAACACCTTTGTTTATAGCTTCTGTCAAAGTATCTCCTTCAACTCTTACATCTTGACCAACTTTGACAAAAAACACTGCCATACCTGTATCTTGGCATATTGGAACTTCTTTTTCACATGCTATTTTTGCATTTTCGATTAAAATATTTAGTACGTCTTTCCCTAAATCACTTTCTTCATTCTCAAGATTTTGTTTAAAAGAATCAACAACATCTTTCCCTAAGAAAAGATTACCTTCTATACATAAACGCTTTACTTCCTCAGTAATCTGAGCAGAATTAATAACCTTCAAGCGAACATACCTCCTATATTAATTTGTAATTATTCGTCTTTCTATATAACTTTATCATTATTCAGGGTATAAAACAAGGTTTTTGAAAGGTCCAATATGGAAATAATTATTATGTCTAAAAAAAAAGATACCACAAGTGTTTATCTTGTAATATCTTATTTTTTCATTAATGTATTACATCTGCATACTCAAAATTAGTCACTTCTTGTAAATCAGCAGGTTTTAATTCTATTTGATATCCAATTTTGCCTGCACTTACAATTATAGTATCTAAATTTTGTGCTGTTTCATTAACAAAAGTTCCGTATAATTTTTTCATTCCAACAGGAGAACATCCTCCTCTTATATATCCTGTAACTTTATTTATATCCTTCACGTGGATCATATCCACATTTTTTTCACCAGCTGCCTTAGCCGCTTTTTTTAGGTCAAGGTTTTGGTCAACAGGTATCACAAAAACATAATATTCTTTGCTGTGCCCCTGAACTACAAGCGTTTTATAAACTTGATTTACATCTCTTCCTATCGCATTTGCCACAGTAATTCCATCTACATGTTCGCCGTCTGTTTTGTATGAATGAGTCTCATAATCTATTTTATTAGAATCCAAAATTCTCATCGCATTTGTCTTTACCTTCTTTGCCATATTTCCTCCTAAAAAATCTCTATCTATTTAATCTCATCTGTCGTTGTTTTTTTCTTAAAACTTAATTTAAAATAAGCAAAAGCACCAACCGCAAATGATACTATTGTAAATATTGTTTGGTTGATATTTGTCCCTTTTGATATGAAATAAAGGGCTACTGAGCAATAAATCATTGCCATAATTATATATGTTATAACATTTGATAAACTATTAGTTTTCGATTTGAACATATTAAACACCTCCCAGCGATATGTCACTTAAATGGATTTACCATTTTCAAGTATTTCTCATTATATTTAGAAAATAATTCTCATATCATTTATTTTATCTAAAATCATATGAAAAAGTTCCAAATATATTTTCATAAAACTAATCTATATTTATAATACACCATATAGCTTACGAAATCCTTAAAATTTAGTATATTAATTTATACCTATTTTTGCATTTCCAAAACATATTTTGGAATATATTTATATATTATAGCACTTAATGTCTGTATTTACACAAAAATGACTGTAAAAAATTTATTAAAATTTTACAGCCATTTTTTGATTATATATTATTTATTTTTTAATTTATTTATTCTGATTTTGTTGTATTATTTTCAGTATTTGATACTGCTAATAACTTATTATATATGTCTTTATCAACATTTTGGTCAAGTCCCCATGCATCTTTGAATACACCATATTTTGCTTGGATTAATTCAGCATTTGCAACTACTTTTATTTTTTTGCCTTGATATTTATTCATATTAATACCACTATCTTCATCTTTATTATCTGCTTCATCTTCTGCTGCATTAAAATATATACCATCTGATGCAAGAGTTACTGTATCGCCATTTTTAACACCTTGTGTATAGTAATAATATCCATCGCTACCTTTTAACCAGTTAGTCCCTGGATTATCTATAGGTGCAATATCTGTTGTTACGGTATACTCTGTGCTACCTACTTTAGCATAATAAACATCAACCTTCACCCTAAGCAAACTCACTGCACTAGATTTTATATCCATAGTCACTCCCTTACATATCTTATCCCCTGGAACTAAATTTTGTGCCTCAGAAATTTGATTTACAGTTAATGTACCAGCAACAGTCATAGCTTGATTTTCTACTGAATCACTGCTTTTACTATTAAAGAAATTAAACCCAAACCCAATTGACACAGGCACTAAAATCGCCAATAAAACAATTAATACTTTTCTAAATCTTTTCAAAAAAATTCCCCTTTCTTGATTAACTAAATATCCACTTTAGTTTGTTACTCCTTTTAAACTTATAAATATTTGAAACCTAAAATTTAATTTTCAATTAGACGCCTAGACTAATTATCTAGCATAGCCTAAAACTCATTCTGTCTCGATTCAACTTTAACTACTATTTGGACTTTTTTATCACAAAAATCGACAGCCTCACTATTATTCGGTTTAAATCTCACCTTCGAAATCAATCCATTTTCCAAACCTTGTCCTTGTTTCAAAACTTTTTTGTAATAGTAATATCCATCAGATGATTTTTCCCAATACTCATCATCAAGAACACTACTATTATTTTCATTACAATACTGAATTTCACAAGAAGATTTGTTAAGCTTGTACACAATTTGAGAATTTTCCTTGTCCAAAATAATTGGAAGAACCGCAACCCTTATATATATGTCACAAGTCCCAGTATTTTCGACATCAAAATCCACATCAACAGATGCCTCATTATTTTCATCCAATGTAAGTCCACCATCTGCATTTATAAGCTGTTGATCCATAGAATTGCCCATAAGTTCGAAATCAATCTCACTGATTTGACTTTGCTTTTCATTAGAAAATCTATCATAAAAAACAGCATATAGCTCGCCATAATTCACACTAACACCCCAAAAAACCATAATTGCCACTATAGCTGCCAATATTTTTCTCATTTTATCACCTTAGTTTCATTAAATAATCAGAAATTTATCTGATATTTTGTGATTTAACTTATAAATCCTACGATTTATCTAAAACATTAATATTTATTTTTCTTTGTTTATTTTTGTAAAAATACGGATTGTTCTTTTTCTTTAATTGAATTTCAATTTTACCAGTATAATTTTGTGCTTCCATTTGACTTAGATTAATCTTATTTTGACTTGAACCTTGATATGTTTCACTATCCACAATTTCATAATCCTGTGGAACAACTAGATTTATATAATACGAATCATTTATACTCAAATTTTTCAACATATATGTTTCTCCAGGCTTTATAGATAAATTTGAAAAATCTTTATCACTTTCAACATTAATAAGAAAACTTTCTTCACTCAAACCATCATCATTTTCAACTGAACATTTAATTTCTAAAATTCCACCCTCATCGCTAATTGGTGCAGTAATTATTTTTTCAGCACTAATAAATTTAAATTCATCTCTTATATAATTAACACTTATATTCCCGCTCAATCTAATTTGCTTATACTTTATATTTGTATCTCCAACTGTATATTTCATCTTATCTGACATAATTGTCAGTACACCTTTTGGTTGCAGACTCTTCAGAGCATCAATCTTATATTTATTTTTAAAATCTTCATTTATATAACACCTTATGTCATCGGTTATATTATTTCCATTATATATAAAATTATCTGGGCTCATTTGTACAGTTATGTTATCTTGGTTCGATCTACCTGTCTTACTAAAATTTATATTTTTCAATGTATAATTATCAGAAGTATTTTTTATATCAATCCTAACGTAAACCTCATCGCCCTTTGTTGGACGATAATTCTCATCAAAATAAACAACTTGTCCATTTTTATACTTATAAAGCTTCATAGTCACATCTATTTTCGGCTTTTCGATAATGTATAAATTTATTTTTGAAAATCCACAAGAAATGTTTTTCTGATTTGAATTTGTTATATAGTTACCAATCAATATATCTATATTATTTTTGTCTTTTCTTAACCAGTTCCTTAAATCTAGAGGTGTGAGCTCTCCCTTATTACCACCAGACAATGTATCCATATGTATATGATGACCATCAGTGTGACTTGAAAGATTTTGATGATAGGTTTTATCCCAACAGTCATTACTTTTTGTTGTCTTATAATTTATTGTAAATTTATTTAACTTACAACTCTGAGTAACAGATCTACATTCATAATTTATATTAGTAGCAATTCCATTTAAAAATACACTTACCATATCGTTATATGGCATTATAGGTTCAAAACCATATTCATTCTCTGCAGGAACTCCAAGTACAGCATATGCTTTTCCACTTTGGATTAATTCTATTTGCTCAGATGTAATATTAAAACTTGCACTAATCATTCTCAATTCAACACTATTCACTTTATTCTTTGGGTCAACACAAGTATGCAAATTCCATGTAACCTTACCCTCATCGTTCCAGTTTATAGGTTTGTCAGATTTTAAATATCCATACAAATCTCCGATATTATAATTAATTAATTGAATAGAAGATCCCGAATTAAGGAATGCTCTTAAAACCTTATTTCCGGTTACCTTTTGAGTTGATTGTTCTACATTCTCATTCACATTATCCAATTTATCAGAACTACTAGTCACATAATTTATATTAGTAAGATTTAAATATCCATTCCCACTTTTATACAAACCATCAATACTCTCAACCTCCTCCGACGAAATCCCTTCATTAAGCTCAGCCCTATCACTATGTGAATTCATCTTCTTTTCGCCATCACCAATTTCCTCTGGCTCCCTCGTCTTTGTCCAATTTGTAAGCTCAATTTCAGTAACACCCAAAGGCAAACTTCGCTCGGCCTGGATATTTTGAAGATTATCATATGTAATAAATACAAAAACCGTCATAATACAAACACCTATTGCGAATCTTATCCTGCTCTTGATTAAAAACACCTCCTTTCTATATATTTTTATTTTCTAGGACAAGCTTAATTCATTATATGGGACTTATTTTTTATTTATTCCACTTTTTTATAAATTTTTTTCATAAAAAAACTAGGTTGATATATTATTTGTATTTCAACCTAGTTTTTCTATAAAATACTTATTTTTTTCTTATACTGACCATTATTTTTTATTTTAAATTGACTATTATCGCCTTATCTTTGTATCTTTTAGCAACACTACCGCCTTCAGTTAGTTTGACTGGTATGATTTTTACATATTCTATTTTTCCTGTATCTATTTTATTCCCATCTTGGTACAAATCTTTTTCCGATACTAAATTAATATATTTATTTTTGCCATCTACATAAGATGAATCTCCACCAACACCCTCTAATATAAGATTGCCCGCTTGGTCAACAGCTTCTATAGATATATTATTTAAAAAATCTTCGCTCCCTGTGCTTTCTGCATCAAGATAAAGTCTTGCATATAGTGGTGATATTCTCAATTCTTTAAACTTAAGTAAAGTAGTCTTATTATTTTCTTTTATTTCAACTTCTTTATCTATATTATAAACTTTTGTTCTCCCTTCCATTTCCTTTGCATTTATAGTGAAGTTAAATTCCCAATTTCCCCTTATTGAACCTCCCACACTATTTCCTGCCATTTTTTCTATTTTACCAAATACTACTTTTACATCATGATTTTTACTTTTATCCAAGTTCTCTAAAACATTATTATCTTCGTAACTTGTTGACTCTATTTGAAGTTTAGTTAAGAAGTCTATATTATCCATCTCTTTAATATCATTTATATTTTCTTCCTCGCTAATCCCAAATGTTTGCATAGCTGAACTCGGTAAAAATTTCTTGCCATCTATATAAATCTCTTTAATTTGTGGCATATAATTAGTTATCATATCATTTTTATCTAGTTCTTTTTTAGAAAAATCCATATTTATATTTAATATAAACTCACCATCTTCAAGCATTGCCTCTTTTAATGTAAGTGTTACATTTTTATCAGATGCACTCTGCTCAACTCCCATTTTATATTCTTCAAATTCGTTCTTATTTGCCCCGAAATAATATTCTATTTTTGAAGTTATACTATCCACAAGTGCCCATGTATTGTCATTAACCAAAATTCCACAACATAACACCAATGTCACTGCTGCTACTACACACTTTTTTATTCCTCTTTTTTGCTTAACTTTTTCCGCTTTTTTAACCCCATTTTTTATAAAAACATCAACCTCTTCTGGCACTTCTATATTATTAAATTCATCAAACTTCATTTAAATCCCCTCCTTCAAAATATCACTTAAACTTTCCTTTGCCCTTTTCAAATGGCTTTTAACTGTATTTATAGGCACGTCGAGCACATACGATATATCCTCTATCTTCATATCATCAAAATATTTTAAAATAATCACAGTTTTATACTTTGGCTTTAATAAATCAATCGCCTTATATAAGTCTAACTTTTCCTCTAATGATATTGCTTTTTTACTTACTATGTTTTCACTACTTATAATTGGATTTTCATCATCTATATAAATTACTTTGCTCTCTTTTCTAATATAATTTATTGCAGTATTAACTAAAATTTTTGTTATCCACGGCTTGAATTTTTCTTCGTCTTTCAATGTATGGATATTTAACCATGCCTTAAATGAAGTTTCTTGTAAAATATCGAGTGCGGCCTCTTTATCTTTCACATATGTATAGGCTACCTTGTACAAATAGGATTTGTATTGTAGTAAAAGCTCTTCAAATGCTTCTGAATTATTTTTTATTGAATTCTTTTTAAAAGTTTTTTCCTTTCCCCTTATCCTTGAAATAAATTTTATACCCTCCATATTAATTTTCCCTTCTGAAATTTGTTTAATTAATTTTACTTGCTTTTATAACATAAGACAATTAATGTGTTAAAAAAGTTGCACTTTTTTATAATTTTTTCATAAAAAAACTAGGTTGATACATTATTTGTATCTCAACCTAGTTTTTCTATAAAATACTTATTTTTTAATTATTTTAATTCATTAACTTTTCTACTTCACATAAATCAAGCCCAGTTGATTTTGCTATTGATTCTTTATCTAGTCCTAACTTTATTAATGATTTTGCTATTTCTATAGCTTTATTCTGCTCGCCTTCTTTTCGTCCTTCTTCTCTTCCTTTTTTGATTCCCTTTCTCTCTGCCTCATTCAATGCACTTATCTTATCTCTTAACGTCTTCGCTCTCATCTCATATAACTCTCTTTGTGTGTCATCATTACTCATTTTTATAAGTTCATCTTTTGCTTCCCTTATTTCTTCAACACTCATTTTTATACCTTTTTCTTTTCCATTTTAAATTAATTCATTAACTTCTCTACTTCACATAAATCAAGTCCAGTTGATTTTGCTATTGATTCTTTATCTAGTCCTAGATTTATCAAAGATTTGGCTATTTTTATTGCTTTATTCTTCTCTCCCTCTTCTATACCTTCTTTTCGTCCTTCTTTTCGTCCTTCTTTTCGTCCTTCTTCTCTTCCTTTCTTGATACCCTTTCTTTCAGCCTCATTCAATGCACTTATCTTATCTCTTAATGTCTTTGCTCTCATCTCATACAATTCTCTCTGAGTGTCATCATTACTCATTTTTATAAGTTCGTCCTTCGCTTCCCTTATCTCATCCACACTCATTTCAAGGCTTCTAACCTTTTCACTTTCTGGATTCTTTAAGAATTCAATCCAAGCCACAAGCATATCTTTTTCATCTGAACCGTCTTCTAGCTTTGGAATCTCTATAAAATGAATTTCTTGTATATCTGATAATTCCTCATTTGTATGTATTTCCTTCATTCTATAAACACTATGGAACATTCTCGTTTTTAAATATTTAAAATTTAATATATTGATGCAAATTGTTCTTTTTAAAACACTATAATCCTCGCCCTCATTAAGCTGTTCTGAATATAATTTCGACCAATAATACAAACTTCTTTTTATCATGTTGTACTCATTTTTCAACTGAATTTCTATATTTATTATCTCATTATTGCTAGTCGTCGCTTTTACATCTAATCTTGAAAATTTATCTTCTATATAACCTTTATTTAAATCTGTATTTTTTATTTCAACTTCTGTTATTAAGTCCTTTGGTTTTAAAGTTGCATTCAAGAAGGATATCAATATATTTGGGTGCTTTTCGCTTCCAAATATATTTTTAAACACAAAATCCATCTTTGGATCTAATAATCCTCTCATATTCTCAACTCCTTTCCCTTTTTATTTAGATTATACCATAATAGGTATTTTTTTAATCCTAGATTTCAATTAAAAAACCTATATCTCAAATTATTATACATTTTAAGATATAGGTCATTTATATTCTATCTAAATTTATATTTTCAACTTCTATCTAGGTCTTCTCTTAGAATTCTTCCCTGATGATTTTCCTCTTCCTGAGTTTTTACTGCCGTTATTTCTTCCAGAATTTCTAGTGTCATTTCCTCTTGATGAAGATTTTCTATTATTTGAATTTCTAGAATCTCTGCTGTTTTTATATCCTTTATTTCCGTTTGCCTCTTTTTTGCCTTTGCCGTTTTTAGAGCCTTTATTTCCACCTTTTGAGTTACCAAAGTCTCTAAATTCACCTCTTGGTTTTATAAGACATCTTGGTCCAAATCCGATTAAGTCCTCTCTTCCCGCTTCGACTAAAGCTTTGTGAACTAAGTCGTAGTTACGAGGTTGGCTGAATTGAAGTAATGCTCTTTGCATTGCTTTTTCTTCTCTCGATTTTGGCACATAAACAGGTTTCATATCTCTTGGATCAAGCCCTGTATAGAACATAGCAGTTGATAGTGTCCCTGGTGTTGGGTAGAAATCTTGTACTTGTTCTGGTTGATAATGTATATCTCTTAAATACTCAGCTAACTCTATCGCACTGTTTAAAGTTGAACCTGGGTGAGATGACATTAAGTAAGGAATTAAGTATTGGTTCATTCCTAATTGTCTATTTATATCGAAATATTTTTGTCTAAATTTCTCATATGTTTCACCAGCTGGTTTTTGCATATAATGAAGAACTTCTTCAGCAACGTGTTCTGGTGCAACTTTAAGTTGTCCACTTACATGATGTTTGATTAATTCTCTTAAGAATTTATTGTCTTTATCAGCCATAACGTAATCGTATCTTATCCCTGAACGAACGAATACTTTTTTAACGCCTGGAACATTTCTAACTTTTCTAAGCAGTTCTATATAATCAGTATGGTCTACTTTTAAGTTTTTACAAGGAGATGGGTCTAGACATTGTCTATTTTTACAAGCGCCTTTTGTAACTTGCTTATTACAAGCAGGCCCTCTGAAGTTAGCAGTAGGTCCACCAACATCGTGGATATACCCTTTAAAATCTGGTAAATGTGTGATTTCTTTTGCTTCTTCTAATATTGATTCATGACTTCTACTTTGTACAGCTCTTCCTTGGTGGAATGTTATTGCACAGAATGAACATGAACCAAAGCACCCTCTGTTGTTTACTATACTGAATTTAACCTCGTTTATAGCAGGGATTCCGCCCATACTTTCATAAATCGGATGATAAGTTTTTACATATGGTAATGCATAAACTGCATCTAATTCTTCTCTATTTAAAGGTTTTTCTGGTCTATTTTGAACTAAGTATTTTACTCCATGTTGTTGAACTAGCATTTTTCCTCTGTATGGATCTTGTTCATCGTATTGGATTTTGAAAGCTTCTGCATATTTTCTTTTGTCAGTACTTACTTCTTCCATTGATGGAAGTAAAACATAATCTCCATAAACCTCATCTAAACTATCTGCTAAATAACAAGTCCCGTCAATAAAGCTTATATATTTTGGATCAAATCCGTCATTTAATGCATTTGCAACATTTACGATTGGCTTTTCACCCATACCGTAAATTAATAAATCCGCACCAGAGTCGATTAATATTGAATTTCTAACTCTATCGCTCCAATAATCATAATGAGCAAATCTTCTAAGACTAGCCTCAATACCACCTATTACGATTGGAACATGTTTGTACGCTTCACGTATTTTATTACAATATACTATTGTCGCTCTGTCCGGTCTATAACCCATTTTCCCGCCTGGTGAATAAAGGTCTTTGTCCCTCGCTCTCTTGCTAACAGAGTAGTGATTTACCATAGAGTCCATATTCCCAGCATTAACTAAGAACCCAAGTCTTGGCTTTCCTAATTTCATAAAGTCTTCTGTTGACTTCCAATTTGGTTGTGCAATTATACCAACCTTGTAACCTTCTTTTTCTAATACTCTAGAGATTATCGCAGTCCCAAAACTGTGATGGTCTACATAAGCATCGGCAGTTACAACTATAAAATCTAATTCATCCCATCCGCGTTCTTCCATATCGGCTCTACTTATGGGTAAAAATTTATTATTCACTGTCTCACCACTTTCTAAATTAAATATCAAAATTTATACTCATCCATTTTACATAATGTAAATAAACTCTTTCTTAACTGACTTATAATTATATCATTTATAAATAGTTTTATCCATAAATAATACACTTCTATCATTGTATTATTTGCCAATTTATATTTAATTAATACAACAGGAGATATATTTTATATATCTCGAACAATAATATAACTTCTTATATTTTATAAAACAAAACTCCCCATGGTATTATTATCACCATAAGGGAGTTTTTATTTTCTCTACATCAAAATTAATCACTATTTTTATTTATTATTTTTGAATAAATAAATTATCTAATATATTGTACTGCATTTTCTTTTCTAGGTGCAGTTTTTCCTTCCATATCTTTGTATCCAAGTAATACACAGTGTAGTGGAGTATATCCTTCTGGTAAGTTTAATTTAGCTCTAAGTTCCTTAGCTTGTGGCCCCATAAATGCTAAGCTCACAAGTTCTACCCAACAAGAACCTATATTTAATGACTCTGCGGCAATTAACATATTTTGAGTTGCTGCTGAACAATCCATTACTTTTGATCTTTCTTCATCTTTTCCTGAAACTAAGATAACTGTTGGTGCATAGTAGAAACAGTTGTATTTTTCATTTTCACCAATCCTTTTTAGAGCCTCATTGTCTAAATTTCTAGCTACATTTTTAGTCGCTTCATTTAACTCAGCTAATATTTCTTGATTTTGTATAACTGTGAAATTCCAGCTTTGTTTGTTTATAGCACTTGGTGCATATAATCCTGATTCAACTATAGCTTGTAATTCTTCTTCTTTTATTTGTTCTGGTTTAAATTTTCTTATAGATCTTCTTTCTTTTATTACATCTAATGTGTTTCTCATAATTTGTCTCCTATCGTTTTTTGTCCGTACGCGAACGAATAGTTTATTAAAAAATCCAATACATAACATATTGGACTTTTTACTAATTTATTTTATAAATCTTTTACTACTTTATTATATAAATATTTTAAAGATATCGCACTCATTATAACCGCAGCAACTTCAGCTATTGGGAATGATAACCACACTAGGTCTACATTTCCGAATTTTGATAATATAAATGCTGCTGGTAATAAGAACACTAATTGTCTTACAAATGATACTAGCATACTTAATATACCATTTCCTAATGCTTGGAATGTTGAAGATGCTATTATAGAGAATCCAGCGAATACAAAACTCACACTGATTATTCTAAGTGCTGGTACACCTATAGTTAACATTTGCTCAGATGCGTTGAACATTTTTAATAATGTTCCTGGCATTGCTTGTATTATAACAAGTCCGATTAACATTATTCCTACAGCATAACAAACACCTAATTTAACAGTTTTAACAAGTCTGTCTTTGTTTTTAGCACCTAAGTTAAATGATACTATTGGAACCATACCGTTATTTAAACCGAATATTGGCATGAATACAAAACTTTGTAGTTTATAGTAAGCACCAAATACTGCAACTGCTGTTGATGAGAATGTCATAAGTATTAAGTTCATTCCGTAACTCATAACAGAACCTATTGCAACCATTAATACTGATGGAACACCTACATATAATATTCTACCAATATATTTTTTCTCTAATTTAAATCCTTTTAAGTGTAAGTGGATTTCTTTATTTTTCTTAATATTAAGAACTACTGCAAATATACCTGCTATTATTTGACCTATAACTGTTGCAATCGCAGCACCTGCTATACCTAATTTAGGCATACCGAATAAACCGAATATTAAGATTGGATCTAGTATAATGTTTATTATTGCCCCAGTTAATTGTGTTGTCATTGATAAAAGTGTTTTACCAGTTGATTGTAATAATCTTTCAAATGATACTTGAGTAAATATACCAAATGAACATATACATACTATTCTTAAATAAGTTGTACCTGAATCAACTATCTCAGCTATATTTGTTTGAGTTTTCATAAATTTATTTACTACAAATAAACCTATACATAAGAATATTAAATAATTTATAAGTTCTAGGAAAATACCATGAAGTGCCGATTTATTAACACCTTCTTGGTTGTGTTGTCCTAAGTTTTTCGAAACAAACGCATTCATCCCAACGCCTATACCTGTTGCCATACCTATCATAAGGTTTTGGATTGGGAATGCCATGGAAACTGCTGTTAATGCATTTTCGCTAAGTTGTGCAACGAAAATACTGTCTACTATGTTATATAATGCTTGAACTAGCATTGAAACTATCATCGGTAACGCCATAGATAATAATAATTTGTTTACTGGCATAGTACCCATTTTGTTTTCTTTTTGAATTGATTGTTCTGCTTGAACTGCTTTTTCCGCCATAATAATCCCTCCTATTTTATTTTTTTGTGTTATCTGAAATTTTCTGAAGCATATTATAAACTAAATCTATTTCCTCATCAGAAAAATCTTTTAATAATTGATGTTTATATTCTTTTAAGTCTGCATCGACTTCCTCGAATTTTTTTCTGCCCTCTTCTGTAAGAACTATTTTATTGATACGCTTGTCGGTTGGAATACTCTCTCTTTTTATGTACCCCTTCTTCTCAACGCAACTTATCATAGTCGAAACAGAAGATCTTCTAATATCAAACATTTTTTCCAAATCCTTTTGGAATACATCTCCATTTTCTGCATTATCATATATACATTTTAGAAAAAATGACTGTATTCCTGTAAGCCCATGCTTGCACGCAATTTGGTCAATCTCTCTTTTTATTTGGTTATCAACCTTGTGGATGATACCAAAAATCTCTATTCTATCTATCAAAACTGCACCTCTCCCTTGTTAAGTGTACTAATGTTAGTTAGCTAATGTTAGCCTACTAACGTTAGCACTCTAACAATTTTAGTACTTTTTATTTTCAATGTCAATGGGATTTTCTATTATTTTATAAAGTATTTTTTTCACAAATAAATAAAGATTTATTTATCATAAATACCTCTAAAAAGAATTCTTATTTCCTATCTATTATCAAAAAAAGTTATCTAAAATTATATATTTTATAATAATCTTAGATAACTTTATATCTATAAATCTAGTGCAAAATCTTTTATTTTGCTATTTGGTTTTGTAATTACAAATCTGTCATCATCCCAAGGTCCTGTTAGCAAGTCTTCCAAATAACTAATTGGATAGTCAAGAATCTTTAGGTTTAACTCAAGTGTATCTGCAATTTCTTTGCAAAGTGGCATTACCTCATCCAAATCATAACATTTTGTATCTATTACCCCTAGCGATTTGTAGTGATTTAGCATCATATCAAATATTTCTTTGCCTGTCTCCTCACCATACTTTTCAATAGTGTATTGATATTCAACCCAAAGGTTTCTCTCCCCTTCAATCCAGCCTTTAGTTAAAAAATACATCCCATTTTTTCCACCATATTTTCGTCTTTCATCAACTGAACCCAAAAGTAAACTTATACAATCATCAACCTTAGGCATTATAAGCTCTAAATTCTTGCTTTCTATCCCTACAAGGGAATTCCCACAAAGCCCAAACGTCAATATAACCCTGTTATAATCTTGCATATTATCAAGTTCGTCTTGTATATATTTATGCAATTTTTCAGGATAATTATGAAGTCCTGATTCTATCCAATGAATAGGATAATCTATATTATGTTTTTCACATGCCTTTTCAATCTCATGTCTTAAAGTTTTACAAGCTAGTATTGCAGTTTTCAAAGCCATCCCCCCATAAACCAAGTCTATATTATTTATAAAAATCAATCTAGTTTGTTTCTAAAATAGCTGATATATCTTTAAAGTCAATGTCTTTTATATTCTTTACTTTTGCTGGCTTTTCATTTTTATCTTTTACTCTCATTCCAAACCAAGTTATATCATACCATTTATCAAATTTATATCCTGTATCTTTAAATATACCTATAAATTCAAATCCCATTTTTTCATGGAATTTAATACTCTTATCATTTGCTGAAGTTATACATGCATAAATATTTTGTACATTTTGCAATTTAAGGATTTCTATAACTTTATTATAAAGTATTTTTCCTATTCCAAGGCTTTTATAATTCATATCAAGATAAATTGATAATTCAACATCCCATTGAAAAGCTGCCCTTTCACCATATCTATGTGCATATGCATAACCAATTATTTCGTCTTTATATGTACAAACTACATAAGGATATTTTAATGAAATATGTTCAATTCTTCCCCTAAATTCTTCAATTGAAGGAATATCGTATTCAAAGGTAATTGCAGTATCAGTAATATATGGAGCATAAATATCAAGTATTTCCTTTGTATCCGATACATCTGCTAGTCTGAATTTTATATCTTTTAATATTTCATCCCTACTTATTGTATTATTTATATTTTCTTTGGTACTCATTTCATATCTCCTAATCTCATTCTCAATTGTCTTATAATTTTAATATACAATTTTTCTACATTATAACATTGTTATTTAAAGATATTATATATACTTATAATTTATAATAGTATCACATCATATGATTTTTAGTAACTAAGGTAATCACAATTTTATATAATATTCTTATTTTTTGCAAAAATAAAAACCAGCCGCAAACATTATGTTTAACGACTGATTTTTTATTATTTTAAGGTTTGTGTTTAATTATTTTATTATTTAACTTTTACATATTTTACAGTACTGTAATTACCATAAATATTAGTTCCATCAACAGTTCTATAAGCTCTTACTTTGAAATAATAAGTTTTACCTTTAGTTAATCCAGTTTTTGTGTAAGTCTTAGCTGTTGTAGTTCTTACTAATGAATATTTTCCATACTTAGATGTTGCCATATAAACTTTATATCCACTATTTCTCGAACTTGTATTTGTCCAACTAATTGTAGCTTTTTTAGTTGAAGTTGATTTAACTGTAACTTTTGGTGTAAGTGGTTTTGTTGTAGCTTTTACTCTATCAGAGTAATCTGAGTATTGAGTTTTACTTCCTGATTTATATGCTCTTATTTTATATAAGTAATTAGTTGCAGATAATTTTCCTGAGTCAGTATAAGTAAGTGTATTTTTGCTACTTATAGTTTTTATTAATTTATAGCTTTTGCTACTTGTAGAATATCTATAAATTTTATATCCTGTGCAATCACTTACTTTGTTCCAAGCTAATTTTACTGATGATGTTGTAGTACTTGATACTTTAAATCCATTTACTGCTTCAACTTTTCCTGGTGTCGGAGTTGGTTTGTTGAAGTTTGAAACAGCAGTAGATAATTCTTTAGTTGCAGTATCTACTTTTGATTGAGATATTGTCATATCTTGCATAACTTTGTATGCGTTATCATATGCTGATTTAACATCTTTATTTGCTAATAATTTGTTTGAATTTGATGCACTGTTTACTTCTGCGATTTCTTTTGTAAGTTTAGTTTTATTTGCAACTTTACAGAATCCATCGCCAGACCATTCACTAACAGCTCCTAAATCTGTTCCATATCCCCAAACAGTGTATTGCCAACGCATTACATCGCCATCTTTAGGTTTGTATTGTGCTGCCCCGTATCCTGGGAATACATTATTTACTGCATACATCCAACCTGACATATAAGTATAATCAAATTCACCTAGCCAATCACTATCTTGTCTTCCGTATAAATCGCCTTTTTCTTTTTTGATTTGGTCAGTTATGTATTTTGGAATTTGAGCTTTTTTGCTTTCATCATCTCTTATGTAAGATAAGTAGAATGTACTTCCAACTAATCCAGATGTATCGTCTACTTTCCCTGTATTTCTATATTCAAGACCATAATCATCTAGTAATCTAGTTAAAATTTTTGCACCATTATCTCCTGAATAAAACGGTACTTTAACCGGTTCAATTAGATATCCTAATCCTAATGTAAACCTTTCAACAGAAACTGTTATATATCCCTTAGGTGTCGCAGCATTTGCTTTTATCGGTGATATAGCTATAGTCGACAATACCATCAACAATGCAACTAATACTGAGGTTATTTTCTTAAATATTCCACCCTTTTTCCTCATATTATTTCACTCCTTATAATTTTTATTTACTTTTAATTGTAGTTTTTATAAGTGTGACATTCAACAAATCAGGGCAATAACTACACTAAAATACTACCAGTAGTACTACTTTTCTACTACTTTTGGGATGGTTTATTTAAATAAATAATATAAGAAAAGATAAATATTCCCATCAAAAAAGGTTCTCTTCAATAATATTGAAAAGAACCTCTTTTATTACATTTTTAATTATATTCATATTATTTTCCTAATATATATCATCATTAATCTAATTCATGCAAGAATAATCCACATCTTACTTTTGGTTCAAACCAAGTTGATTTTGCTGGCATTATTTTATTTGCATCGGCAACTGCGATAAGTTCTTCGATGCCTGTTGGATACATTGCAAATGCGACTTTCATATCGTTATTTACTCGTCTTTCTAATTCGCCTATTCCACGAATTCCTCCAACAAAGTCGATTCTCTTGTCTCTTCTTGGGTCTTTTATACCCAAAATATTATCTAATATATTATCTTGTAATATAGATATATCTAGAGATTTAACTTCATCTCTAACTTTTGTATATCTTTTTCCAAATTCAATTCTATACCAGTCTCCATCTAAAAACATTCCTACATCGCCTTTTTTCTGTGGTTTGTAAGGTGTGTTTCCTTTTACTTTTTCGACATCGAATTTTTGAGCTATTTTATCTAAAAATTCTTCTTTTGTATTTCCATTTAAGTCCTTAACTACTCTGTTATAGTCCATGACTTCTAAATCATTTTCTGGAGCTATCATAGCGATATAGTAATTAAATTCTTCATCACCTGTATAATTTGGATTTGCATCTCTTTTTTCTTTCGCAACATTTACTGCAGATGCTGATCTATGGTGACCATCTGCTATATATAGATGAGGAATTTTATCAAATTCATCTACTAATTCTTTTAAATCTTCTTTTCTATCAATGCGCCAGACTGTGTGGAATACTCCATCATCACTTATAAAATCGTATATTGGAAGTTCATTTTTAACATAATAGTCTATGATTTCATCAACTTTTTCTCTATTTTTATAAGTAAGAAGTATTGTTCCTGTATTTGCATTACAGTATTTTATATGATTAGTCCTATCTAATTCTTTGTCTGGCTTTGTATATTCGTGGATTTTTATAACACCATTGATATTATCGTCAACAGATACACATGCAACAAGACCTGTTTGTGCTCTGCCATCCATGATTTCTCTATAAATGTAAATACATTCTTGTTTTTCTTTTATCAATATTTTTTCATCTTTAAATTTATCTAAGTTTTCTTTAGCTTTAAGATAAACAGCTTCATCGTGTTCATCTACATTATCGTCTAAGTCAACTTCGGCTCTATCAATATGGATAAAAGAATATTTATTTTCTTCACCCATTTTTTTTGCTTCTTCTCTATTCATAACATCATATGGTAATTCTGCTACCATATCCACATAATTTTTTGCTGGTCTAACTGCCCTAAAAGGTTTTATTATTGCCATTTCTCGTTCCCCCTAATTTTATAATGCTATTTGCTCATCATCTTGAAAATATTCTACTAACATTTCTACTATTTCTTTGCTTATTCTATCTTGAGCTTCAACTGTTGATGCACCTATGTGAGGAGTTGGAGACACCATTGGGTGATTAACTAATTCTAGGTTTACTTTAGGTTCTGTTTCATAAACATCCATTGCAACGGCTTCGATTTTACCATTATCTAATGCTTCTATTAAGTCGTGTTCACATACTAGAGCACCTCTAGCGTTGTTTACAAAGTATACGCCTTGTTTCATTAAATTGAATTCTTTTTTAGTTATTAAGTAACCTTTTTCTTTATCATAAGGTATGTGTATAGTTAAGAAATCAGCATTTTTTAATACTTCTTCAAAGCTACAGAATTTATATCTTGTATAACCTTCCATTTTTCCTAATATATCATAATATATTACTTTCATACCTAATGCAGTCGCCATTTTTGCAACTTCTTTACCTATTCTACCTAAACCTATTATTCCTAATGTTTTTCCAAAGATTTCTGTTCCTATATAACTTTTCTTGTTCCATTCGCCATCTCTCATAGTCACGTTAGCTATATTTACAAATCTAGCTATTGTGATGATTTGGCCTATTGTAAGTTCTGCTACTGATCTTGTACTTGCACATGGTGTATTCATAACTTTGATTCCTTTTTTAGTTGCATATTTAACGTCTATATTATCTAGTCCTACACCACTTCTTATTATTATTTTTAGTCTTGCATTTCCTTCTAAGGCTTTATCTATTATCTCTTTTGTGATTGTATTTTTAGAACGGATAACTAAAGCGTCAACATCTTGACACATTAATCCAAGTTCTTCACCATCATAAAATTTATCTATTACATCAAATCCTAAGTTTCTTAAATTTTCTATTTGATCATTATTCATTCCATCAGCCACTAATATTCTATACATTTTCATACCTCCAAAATCCCTTTTTATTCTTCGCTTTAATATTCATAATCATTCATATTTAATCTTTATAAGTTTTCATATATTAATAAAACTTACTACTTTAAGTTAAAATCCTAATATATCATCAATATTTTTCAATAAATCTCTTATATCGTTTTCTGTATAATCTCCCATGTGTGAAATTCTAAAAGTTTTGTCTTTTAATTCACCGTATCCGTTTGCAATTAAATAACCACGTTTTTGCAGTTCTCCATTTAAGTTAGATACATCTATATTTTGGGTATTTTTTACTACTGTTAAAGTGTTGGATAAATGATTTTTATCTGTAAAGATTTCGAAGTGTTCCTCAGCCCAATTTCTAACGATTTTAGCCATGTCTTCATGTCTTTTAAATCTATTTTCTAGGCCTTCTTCTAAGATTTTTTCTAATTGATAATTTAAAGCGAACATGTGTGAAAGGGATGGAGTTGACGGGTATTGATAATTTTTCTTTTTGATATACTCATACATTGATAGTAAATCAAAATAAACTCCTCGATTTGATACTTTTTCGGCTCTTTTTCTAGATTTTTCGGAAAATGTACAAAGTGACATACCAGGTGGTAAGCCAATTGCCTTTTGAACTGATGTGATGCAAATATCTATTCCAATTTCATCGACGGGGATTTTGATTCCTCCAGCGGAACTAACTGTATCTACACAGTAGACGACATCATCGTATTTTTTTAGAATTTGACCAATATCTTCGATTGGATTTCTTATGCCTGTAGAAGTCTCATTATGAGTTACAGTTATTAAATCATATTTGCCAGTTGCAAGTACCTTATCAACCATTTCTGGCTCTATAGCCTGACCTAATTCAACTTTAAATAAATCTGTTGGAACACCATTTGTTATACCCATTTTGTGCCATCGATCTCCAAATGAACCACAGGAGAATACAGCTGCTCTTTTTGCTGTACAACATCTAATGGAGCCGTCCATTAAGCCAGTGCCGGAGGATGTTGATAATAATATTTCATTATCAGTGTAGAATAATTTTTTAGCTTTTTCAGTTATGCTTTTTTGAAGTTCTGATGCTTCTTTGCTTCTATGGCTAATAACTGGTGTAGCCATTTTTTCTAGGACATCTTCACTAACATCTATAGGTCCTGGTATAAATAATTTTTTACTCATAATAAGCCTCCTTTCTTGAATAGTTTAAAAATCAATTATCAAAATAATAATTAACTTTATTTAATATTTATAGTATGTTTTTTTCCTTAATTTGTCAATACAATTATTCATTTGATACATATAATTTTTTTTATATTTTATCTTTTCAAAAGTTTTTCTAGTATATTATCACCAAAGTATATGATATTATACGATACAAATCAAACATTTACATACTTTTATTTAGAATAATTTTTATTTTAGTTTTTATCTTAAAAAATAGTTATAATTTTTAAAATATAGCAATCAAATCTTCTATAAATATTTTGCATAAGTATAAATTCATATGATGTGTATAATTATATCCATTTTATTTTAAACTATTCTTATTTTTGTATATATTTTATGTTAATTTTAAAAACTCCCGTACATTAATCTTATTCAAAATCTCGTCTTATTTTTACAATTTATCTAAATAAATAACTATAATAATAAACTAAAGTGTGCTATATTGAACTAAAACTATTTTTAATTTTAAAAATCTGGGGGTATTAAAAATGGAAAATAAAAAAATTGCAGTAATTGCAGGGACACCTGTAGACACAAAAATGGGGGCTGATTTTTTAAACTCTAAAGGTTTAAATGCTTTTTCTTATCCAGTTTCACAAGATCCAAGAGAACAATTATTGTTTCAAACTCTTCCTGTTGAACAGAGAAAAGAAGAACTATTAAAATTAATCTCAAAAATTAAAGATGATAAAATGGATGCAATCTTCGTTTATTGTAATTCTCTAAGCGCGAGTATCGATTTTCATGAGTTATCTAATTTATCAAAAATATATATTGTTACACCACTTGATGTTTATGAATTTTTGGCAAACAAATACAACCATCTAGGACTTATTTGTGCCAATAACCAGGCAACTGGTGGTATCGAAAAATCAATCGTAAACACAAATCCAAAATGCACAGTCGTAGGCCTTGGTTCAATGACATTAGTCGATAATGTAGAGGCTGAAATTCCTCCGATGGAAATAATAAAAAACAATCATTTAAAAGATATTATAAAATTTTATGAAGGAATAAATGTTGAGGCATTGATTTTGGGTTGCACTCATTTTTCTTATTTCGAAGATGAATTAAAATCTTTAACTAAGTTGGATATAATAAATCCAGCGGAAAAAATGTACGAATTTTTATGTGATAATTTAAATAAATAATTGAAAAAATCCTAGAACTTATATTAATAAATTCCCTCTCTTTAGGTTATAATTATAAATATGGTTAAATTTGTAATATACTGAAGGGAGATAAACATGAAATATAAAGTATTAAAAAAACAAAACAGCTCAAAGACTTGTCTTGTTTGTGGTGTGAAAAATGATTTGGGATTAAAAGCTCGTTTTTATCAATTAGAAAATGGTGAATTAGCATCTATTTTTAATTCTAAGGAATTTCATCAAAGCTATCCAGGTAGAGTTCATGGTGGAATCTCAGCAGCTATTTTAGACGAAACTATTGGACGTGCAATAAGTGTTAGTGATGAAACTGTTTGGGGCGTTACAGGAAGCTTGGAACTAAGATATAAAAAACCAGTTCCAATTGATTGTGACTTGATAACAGTTGCTAGAGTTACTCGAGATACTAGAAAGTTATTCGAAGGTGAAGGCGAAATTATCCTTCCTAATGGTGAAATCGCTGTTACTGCTAAGGCAAAATACGTTAAAATGCCTATAGATCAAATTGCTGATGAATGTGATATGGCTGAAGAATGGCTTCCTATTCCAGATGATGAACCTGTTGAATATATTGAAATCCCAGGGAGATAAGGAGTTGAATTTTTATGGAAATTAACTACAAATGCCCAGTTTGTTCAACCAACGTAAAAATAAAATTTTCGGATGTTGGACAAACTATCAGATGTCCAAAATGTAATCTAAAAATCAATGTAAAAAAGGACTCTGAATTCGATAAGAATATCAAAAACTAAAAAAACAAATAATATAGTTAAAAAGGATATGAAACAAATTTTACTTCGATTCATATCCTTTTATTTTGGGTACAATTTAATGAGTTTTATATTTTTATTTCAAGGTATAAATCACAATTTTTTATGGATTTATACCTTATATACTTTTAATTAATACAATGTTCTACCAATCTTCTCCCCAGTCAATATCATTACCTAAAAGGTCTAAAACTGATACTGAACCTTTAGAATATGGTGCGTAAACAGCATACTCATGTCCTGCTTTATCTTTGTAAATAACATAAGCTGATGCTGTTATTTGTCTTTCAAATTGAGCTTTTGGTATGTTTACAATTGTTCCTAAATAAGTTACATAGTTTTGTTCTTTATTAGCTTCATATAATGTATTTGCGACTGATTTAGCTACATTTGGAGTGTTTAATGTTAAGGCTTCGCCTTCAGCTAATAAGTTAGCTGGAAGAATTACAGTTCCTTTTTCAACTATTTCATCTCCATCATTGTAAATCTTAGTACCAAATCTTATACCACTCTTACCGTTAGATACCATCTTACCTTGTGCTCCAAGCATTGTAACATGAGCATATTTAGCTTTGTATGTTATGCTTTGAGTAAATCTGCTGCCTTGTTTGTATTCTGTAGTTATATCGTCAGTATCTTTATACCAACCAACAAAAGTATATCCTTCTTTAGTTGGTTCAGTTGGCATGTAGTTTAATACTTTACCTGGTTTCATAGCTTTTGTAACTACTTCGCTTCCGTTATCAGCATCAAAGCTTACAGTTATATCATTATCTTCTTTAACTGTAACTTCACAAACTGGAGCTGTTATAACAGTTTTTTCACTGTCGCTTAAGCTTAAGTCTGTTCCTTGTGCAGAAATTATATATGTTCCAGCTTCGTCAAATGTTAGTGTAGCTTTACCATATTTATCTGTAACTATCTTAGTTTCTTCACCATCAATGTAGATAGTTGAACCAGATATATTTTTAGCTTCTGGGTTTGTATAAGCATCTGAATTATCAAATCCTTTTAGAGTTAATTCTAAATCTTGTCCTTGTTTTACAGTCGCTTCTTGTTTATCGAAGTAAGTGTAGAACATTGGAGTTTGGTAATTTGTAAACATTGTTACGTTTACATCATCGTTATTTTTCATTTCTATGTAATCTACTGTAGAACCCCAGATATATCCTTTGTCTTCAAGCCATTCACCTGGGTATTTATTATTTACATAGTAATTTAATTGTGTAGTTTCAATTCCTAAGAATTTAGTTATAAATAAGTCGTTTCCTTTGGCTGGATCGTTGTTTGGTTTTCCTAGGAAATTATCTGCTCCACCTGCATATAATTCGTGGAATCTTATAAATACGTTAAGTAATGTTGGATAATTGTCATTATTATAAACACTTGGATATCCATAATCAGTAACGTCAAAGTTTGTAGTTGTAACTGGTATTCTTGTTAGTTTTGTATCGTTATCGTCTGCTAATTTGAATTCCCCATCTTTACTTACTGTAACGTATACTGTTGCACTAAGTTCAACATAAATAGTTTGTGCACTGTTTCCGATTATTACAGTACCAGTTTCAGTATTTAAACCTTCTTTAGTTACTTCATATTTGTATAAAGAACCTTTTTTAAGTCCATCATAAGAACCATTAGTTCCTGGGATGGCTTTAATTTCATTACCTTTGTAGTCGTAGAGTTTTATTGTTGCACCTTTTACACTTGCTGAAATAGATAAAGCACAGCTTCCAAATACAGTTTTACTATCTTCAACTGTCCATGATTTATATCCATTTTCATCAGTTACAGCACTGTTTAATAATGTTGCAACTGAACCATCAGCTAATTCTTTTGATGTTTTAACTATAGCTTTGTCTTCTATATCTTTGCCCATTACTGCTCCAGCAAATGTGCCTTTTTTATAGAAGTTATTTGAAATATCTACTTGTGAAACATCTTCACCAGTCGCAAAACCAATTATAGCTCCTGATGTTTCTTCTGCACCTTCAATTTTTCCATAGTTGACATTATTTCTAACGCCTTTTTGAGTTTTGTCGTATGTTGAAATAGCTATATTACCAACTATACCAGCAACTCTTGAGCTACCAGATATACTTCCAAGGTTATAGTTATTATCTACATTAGTTTTTGTTGATATATTTGCAACTATACCAGCCATATTAGATGCATTAGTAGTACTTGCAATTATGTCACCTTTGTTTATATTATTTTTTAAAGTTGCATTATTTGCATTATATGTTATTCCACCTATATTTTTTCCACCTGTTATATCAGCGTCATTTGTACAATTACTTATTGTTCCGTTGCTAACTTGATATGAAATACCACCGGCACCGCCATAATTATCAGTTACTAATATAACCTTATTTGTACAATTATCTATTGTTTTATAGTTATAAGTACATATACCTGCAATACTTGAACCTTTGATATAACCTGTTACAGTTAAATCTTTTATTGTTCCATAGTTGTAATTAAATAGTGCTCCTCTTGTTCTGTATAATCCTTTTATAGATTTGTTATTTCCGTCAAATGTTCCGTTAAATGAAGCATTATACTCAAAAGTATAAATATCGTCACTTACAGTTATTGTTCCATCATCATTTTTGACGAATTTATCTTCACTATTTAATTCTATATCGTTTCCTAATTTTACAGTTTTACCTGAAAAATCTTCACGAGATACACTAGTTGTGTCATAGCATAGTATTGCAAAGAATCCAAGTAAATCTTCTTTAGTGTTTAAAGTATATTCTGTTTTGTCTTTATCATACCAATCTAAATTAAAAACTTTTTCTAATTTAATTGAGATTGTTTCTAAATCTTTATCTACTACTTCAAATTCACCAGTTACAGTTTTATATCCATCAGCTTTTAATGTATATGTGTATTTTCCTGGAACTAGGTTGTATTTATTTGGTGTTGCACTTTCGATTGTTTTATTTGAGCTATCTTTTACTTCTACTTTTTGATCTGTAGTTGAATCACTTGTAAATTCAACATTATATCCTTTTGTTAATTCAATATTTATTGTTTTTGGCACGTCTTCTTCAACTATATCTATAGTAAATATTCCTGTTGTCATTGGATATCCTTCAGCTAATACTTTGTAGTTATATGTTCCTGGTGATAAACTATATGTTCCATCACTACCTGGAGTATAAGAATTATATCCTCTAGTTAAAGTTATTTTTGCATTTTCTACATTTGTTTTTATTGTAGTTGTTGTTTGTATATAGCTTAATCCTACTCTTGTTTCTTCGTTATTTCCGTTATAAGTAAATGTTCCTGTTGCAGTTTTAAAAGTTTTTGCAGTTACAGTATATGTATATTTTTCATTTAATTTAAGATTTGAATATACATAACTTCCTTCATTATATGGTTTTACTACATTTCCTTCGCTGTCTTTAAGTTCTATTGTATAATCTTTGATTTTATTATTATTGCTTTGATTATATACATCAAAAGATTTTTGTATAGAATTATCTGTAAATGTAGTTGTCTTATCTTTTACACCCCATATTTTATATCCAAGACTTAAATTATCGTTAAGTTTTTTAGCAAGATTTCCATTTTCAAAATCTTCTTGTGTAAATGCTTCACCTTGGTTGTCTGTATAGTTTGTGAAAGTATTTATATAGTAGCAGTTTTCGATATTTCCAGCACCAGCAACAACTCCTACATTTGTACTAGTTTCTGATGGTGTAACACTTCCTGTATTGTAGCAATTTGAAACTTTTGATGCTCCTGAATTTCCAGTTATACCTACAACACCGCCAACATAATTTCCACTAGCTTTTATATCTCCTGTATTGTATGAGTTGTTAATTCCATTAGTTGAACCTTTACCAGCTATACCACCGACATAATCCACTCCTATTACAGTACCTGTATTGTACATATTTGTGACATAAGAATAATTTGCATTACCAACTATACCACCTGTATCAGATTTTGTTCCTGTAATTGTTCCAGTGTTATAACAATTCATTAAATAGCAAGTACTAACGCCTAAACCACCGATACCGCCGACAGAAGTTTCACCTGTTACTTCGCCTTCGTTCTAACAATTAGATATATATGCTTGTCTTAAATATCCACAAATACCGCCGACTGCTTCTTTACCTGTAACTTTACCTTTATTTGCACAGTTATTAGTGTAAACTTGGTAAGTTCCTTGATCACCTAATATACCGCCGACATATTTTTCACCAGTAATTGTAGCTTTATTTACGCAGTTTTCTAAAGCTCTATACCAATCTCCATAACCTGCAATACCAGCAACATGATCTTTACCTGTTATAGTACCGTCTACTATTACATTTTTAACTTGTGTACTTGAAGTTAAAATTGAGAATAGTCCAACGTATTCTGTATCAGGTTGATTTATATTTAAAGTTATTGTGTGGTTTTGACCATCAAAAATACCTGCAAATTTCTTTTGTGATGTACCTATTGGTAACCATTCACTTAAGACTTTATCTACGTTTATATCGCTTGTGATTGTTATAGTTTTTCCACTGAAATTATCACTTATATTAGTGTATCCGTTAACTATAGCACCAAGACCTGCAAGTTGTTTTGCGTTTGATATTTCAAAACTTGTCTTAGTTGAATCATACCAAGATGTATCATAAGATGTTTCAAATTCAACAGTTATAGCTAATTCATTTGAACTTACTTCAAACTCTTTATCTATTTGTGCATATCCTGTTGCTGATGCTTTGTATGTATATTTTCCATTTGTTAATAGATAACTTCCATCTTCTTCAGCCTCTATTAACTTACCATCTTTATATACTTCAACTTTAAAATCTCTAGCGTTTGATATATTTGATACAAAAGATACTTTATATACATTTTGTAGATTTACATCAAAATTTAAATCTCCACCTTTTACTTCAAACTGTGCGGTTTGAGCTTCATATCCAGTTTTCTTAACTTCATATGTATATTTTCCATCTATTAAGAAATATTTAGTTCCTTCACTTGCTTCTATTACATTTCCTTTGCTATCTTTTACTGTAAGTTCTGCATCATTTGGAGTTATATTAAATAAAACTTGATATGCATCTACTAATGTTTCATCTATTGTTACATTTTCATTAGATACTTTTAATGAACCAGTTTTTACTGCATATCTATCAGCAGCTATTTTATATTTATATTGGCCATTTATTAATCTAAATGTTCCATCTTCCAACATAAAGTTTTTAGATGATTCTTTGTTTATTTCATTTCCTTCTTTATCATATAGAGTTATTTTTGCATTGTTTATTTCACCAGAGTTGCTCTTTACATTGAATTTTGCTATATATGATTTTTCATGAACTGTATCTTTGTCGACAACATTCCAGTTCATATATCCTTTATTTGCTAAAGTTACATTTTTATTAAGTAGATTTGCTATTTTATTATTTGATAAATCTTTTTTAGTATAAGTTGTTCCATCTACATAATAGCTATCTACTGCTTCTTTTCCAGCTTTTACAACTGCATTATTAGTTGATGTGTAGCAATTTGTAACGCTGTTTGAGTTATTTAAAACTAAACTAGAATTTGATATATTGTAGCAGTTTGCAACTATACCAGCATTTGTGTCTGCTAATGCACCACTTTCTAATATGCCTAGGTTTACTACTTTACCTTTTGAGCCGATATATTTAAATACACTTGATTTTACATTGCTTATAGAATATCCAGCACCATCAAATGTTCCCATAAATTGATTTTCGCTAGTTCCTATTCCTGCCCAATCTTTATCGTTTAAGTTTAAGTCTTTTGATAATTTTATAGTTTTTCCTTCAAAATTATTTCCTTCATAAACTAATTTTGATAAACCTGCTAATTCTGAATTTGATGATATTTCAAATGTAGTTTTTTCAGCATTATACCAAGATGTATCTTCATTTCCATCCCATAACGCATCGTTTGAAGCTAATTTTATTACAAATGAATCATCAGCATTTTTAACGCTAAAACTTCTTGTTTTTGTTTTGTATCCGTCTTTTGATATTTCACAAGTATAATCGCCATTTGGCAACATGTATAAATTATCTTCTACTGCAGATAATGTTGTTCCTTCGCTATTTTTGACAACTACTTTTGCATCTTCTGGATTTACTTTGAAGTTTACATCGTATACTCTAGCTTGGGATATTTCGCCATCTTCATATTTCCATCCATAATAACCATTTTTATCAGTTACTTGTGCATTTAATTTAGCTACTATTGCTGCACAGTTTTCATCATTAGCTTCATAATATTTATTTCCTGTACATTGATCAGATGCTGATGAGTTCCACCATCCAACTACATCGCCTATATAACTTGAACCTGAACCTTTTTTAGTAGTTTGACAATTTTTAATAACTGTTGCAGTACCATTGTAATTACCACCACAAATTCCACCTGCTTGCATTACTGCATAAGCTTCACCTGCATTATAACAGTTAAGAACATGACCACTTTGCATAAATCCTGCTATACCACCAGCATATTGGAATTCATATCTTCCGCCTGCTCCAGCATTATTAGTTACATCTTTAGCGATACGTATATTTCCGTAGTTATAACAGTTTTCTACAACTGAATAATCGCTGCTTGAATATTCCATTACACCACCGGCAATACCACCGACATTCCATGCACCTTCACAGTTTCCTGTATTATAACAGTTGATTACTTGTCCATTTTGAACCCATCCAGTTATACCACCGCCAGTATAACCAGCTATTATTTTTCCGCTATTATAACAGTCACTTATTTTAAAAGGTTTTGCTTGTGTACCTTTTGATACACCTGTTATACCAGCAGTCCCTTTGCAACTGTTATAACTTGTATCCTTACCTGTACAAGTTATAGTAGCACTATTTGTACACTTAATTACGTTATAACTGTTTATAGCAACTATACCGCCAGTAAATCTATATGAAGAAACATTTCCAGTGTTATTACAACGTTCAATTGTTCCATCATTTTTAGCTACTATACCACCTGCATAGTCATTTGTAGCAGTTACTGTAACGCTTGAATTTATGTTTTTGATAGTTCCTGTGTTATTAGCAACAAGACCAGCTACATATTCCTTACCACTTACAGAACCTGTGATTTCTAGATTTTTTATAATACCATTGTTATAAGCAAATAACGCTTGATTTCCTTCTTCTGAAGATATGTTTAATTTGATAGATTTGTCATTCCCGTTGAAAGTACCTTCGAATTGATTTGCACTAGTACCAATTGGTGCAATGTCGACACCTTTTAAGTCTAGATTTGCATTTAATTTGATAGTTTTTCCTTTAAAACTATCTTGTACTTTGTTGCCTCCTGCATCTTCAGCAGTACCGTTTACTATTTTTGATAGTAATACTAAATCATCTTCACTTGAGATAGTAAAGCTTGTTTTTTCAGCATCATACCATCCAAGGCTTGAGCTTTCTTCGCTTGAAACATCATTTGAAGTTTTATCTTCTTGTGCTTGTTCATTTGAAGAATCTTTTGATTTCTCTTGTGTCACTTCTTCTGTTGAATTTTCTATCGCATCTGCCACTACTGCAAATAGAGATGTTGATGACATTGTCACAGCAAGACAAATGGCCATAAAAACCGAACCAACAGATTTAAGTTTCTTACTCATATTGCTACCTCCTTTTTTATTTTTGGAATGTAGAAATTAATCAAAATCTAAGAAAGATGCATTGGTATCCTTCGCCAATTTATCTTAATTTCTTCTATATTCCCCTAAGATAATTGTAATTCAAAACTATTTTGCATAAAGTATGATTTTAGAGGTAGAACTTTTTTACTACTAGTAGTACTACTTTTTGATTTTAAAAAATAAGGATATGAAACAAATCTTATTCCGTTTCATATCCTTTTATTTTTTGTTATTAATGAGTTTTATATCTTAAATTTTATCCTAATATATTTTCTTTCTAATCCTAATTTCTACCACACTTCATTCCAATCAACATTATTTCCTAAAAGATCATAAACTGATGTAGATTCATTTGGATATTGAGAGTAAACAGTATATTTATTACCAGCCTTATCTTTATAAATTACATAAGCTGCTGCTGTCATTTGTCTATGGAATTGAGCTTCTGGTATATTTATTATTGTTCCAAGATAAGTTACATAGTTTTCATCTTTGTTAACTTCGTAATTTACCTTACCTACTGATTTAGCAACTTTTGGAGTATCTAATCTTAATCCTTCTCCTTCGTTTAAGAAACTAACAGGTAGAATTAATGTACCTTTTTCGATTATTTCATCTCCATCGTTATAAATCTTAGTACCAAATCTTATACCACTCTTGCCATCAGATACTAATTTACCTTGTGCACCTAACATTGTAACATGAGCATATTTAGCTTTATATGTTACATCTTCTGTATATGTAAGACCAGTTTTATATTCTGTAGTTATATCATCAGTATCTTTATACCATCCGACAAATGTGTATCCTTCTTTTGTTGGTGCTTGTGGAGTATAATCTAAAACTTCTTTTCCTGTTAAAAGAGTTTTTTCTTCTACATCTTCTCCATTATCTGCATCGAATTTAACTGTTACTGCATCAAATGCCACAAAATTCTTGTTGTTAGCTTTAGCATATTCTTCAATAGTTGATTTTGGATAACCATAGAAAGTTATATTACTATCTGTTGAGTTAAAGCAATTATTTCCTATTGTAACATCTTTAGAATATACTTTTACTTCTTTTAATTTATAGCAATAAGCAAACGCAATATTACCTATTGATTTTACACCCTTTGGTATAGTAATTGATTCTAATGAAGAACAACTATTAAACGCACCATTACCTATACTTTCTATACTTTCTGGTAAGTTTATATTTTTTATACTAGAGCAATCACTAAAAATATTATTTGGTATTTTAGTAACACCATTTGGCACATTTATAGTTGTTACAGAGCTTTTTGAACCTATTGAACCATATCCTATTTTTTCTAATGTAGTTGGTACAGTTATAGTTTTTAGGTTGACAGTTGTTGAAAGTGCATCACTCATCATACCTACACAACCTTCTAATACTGTATATTCTTCACCTTGTTTGTTAGATGGATATGATACTAATTTTTGGACTGTATCACCACTTACAGTGTATAATACCCCATCAACTGCTTTAAGGTTTGCATTTCCTTCAATTACTTCGATAGATTCTAAGTTTGGACAATTACTGTATGGATTACCATATACAGTTTTTACTGATGTTGGTATTACTATTTTTTTCACATAATCATTTTTTATAGTTGATAGGCTTGTTGCACCTTCTGGTATTACAAATGTTTCTGTTGTTTTAGCTTGTGGATATATTACTAATTGTCCAGCTTTTGTAAATAATACACCATTTGAATCTTGATAATTTTCATTTCCTTCTTCTACAAATATATCAGTTAAAGAAGTCGCATTTGCTGTTATATCAGATGCTACAGTTTTAACAGATTTTGATAAAGTTAAAGTTTTTAAGTTTTGACAATTATAAAATGCTTTTGTTTTTATTTCAGTCAATCCTTTTGGTAATTCTATTTCTTTTAATGAAGTACAATTATAAAATGTTTGCCCTGATATAGTTGCTAAATTGTCATTAAGTAATACTTTTTCAATTGTTTCATCATCATAAAATACGCCATCTTGTAAAGTTGTTACATTTGATAAATCGATTACATTTTCATCTTCATAAGTTTTATCCATTACTTTTATAGATACTAGAAATGGACAATTTTTAAATGCTTCACCTTCTATTGTATCAACAGAAGCTGGTATATTTACAGTCTTTAGATAAATACAACTTGAGAATGCTCCTCTTGATATTGTTTTTAATGAGCTTGGTAAAGTTATTTCACCTGAAAGTTTACAATTTGTAAATGCATAACTACCTATTGATGTTACACTATCTGGTATATCAAATTTATTAAGTGCTGAATGATAAAATGCAGAACTTTCAATTGTAGTTAATTTTGATGGAAGTTTTACTGATTTTAGTGCGCTGCATGCACAAAATGCATCACTTCCTATAATTGTTATTGATTCTGGTATTGTCACATCTTTTAAAGCTGAGCAACCTCTAAATGTTTCTTTTGGTATAGTAGTCAAACCATTTGGTATATTTGCACTTGTTAAAGATGTACAATATGCAAATACTGAGTCCCCCATTGAAGTTACTGTATCTGGTATTGTTACTTTTTTAATTGTTTTATTACTTTTAAATACACCATCTGCTATTGAAGTTACTGTATCTGGTATTGTTATTTCTTCTTTAGTACCATTATATTGTTTAAGCACACCATCTTCTATTACAAAATCTTTGCTTTCATCTTCTTTTTTAGTTGTAACTTCAAATGTAGCTCTGTAGCCACCTGCATAAGCGTATATTTTACAACTTCCTTCACCTGCTGCAGTTACTAAACCTTTATCATCAACAGTCGCTATAGCACTCTTAGAAGTTTTCCAAGTTATTGTCTTATCATCTGTAGTATCGCTTGGGGTTATTGTAGCTTTTAATTGAACAGTTTCTCCTACTGTCATTTCTTTAGATTGTTGATCTAAAGTTATACCTGTAAGAGGTGTTGCACTTGTATCACTTTCTACATTTGCAACTGCTTCGTTTAATTCTGTAGTAGCGCTGTCAACATCTGATTGGCTTGCTCCAATTACAGACATAACATCATTTGCTTTTTTATAAGCTGCTCTTATATTTTTATAACTTAAAAGTTTATTTTTATTAGTAGCACTATTTATGTTTGCTAAAGCTGTTGTTAATTTATCTTTATTAGCTACTTTTGCTGATGTACCAAATCCTCCACCAACATCTGCACCGTATCCATTTGCAGTGAATTGAACTCTCATTACATCTCCGTTTTTTGGATTATAACTACTCATACCCACATTTGGGAATGTAGAGTTCACGCAATACATCCATCCAGAAAATTGAGTGTAGTCAAATTCTCCTAACCAACCGTCTTTTGTTCTTCCTTTACTATATCCGTCTATTTCAGTATCATCTTCATCTGCTAATCTAGATAAATAAAAACCTGATGTAAGACTTCCTGTATAGGTTATATTATCTTCACCTAATACTGATGCTAAAATTTGAGCACAGTTTTCACCTTTTTCAAAAGGAACTAAAATTGGTTCTTGAACATATCCAAGACCTAGTATAAATTTTTCCACGTCAAAAACTATGTAATTTTCTTGTGGATCTGTTTCTGTAGTTTCTTCTGCGTATGATGCAAAAGGTGTAAATAAATTAAATATCATCATAAAAGAAACTAAGATAGATAACAATTTTTTCTTCACAACTCTCTCCCCTTCATAGTTTAATTTTTTAAAACAAAGTTACTTATTAATTGCGACCTCCTTCTTTTATTTGGGGTATATAATTTACTCCGCATTATAAAAATAACTAATATTACTTAAATGTAAATTAAAATATACTAACTTGTAGTTCGGCAAATTCTTCTATATTTCCCCATAAAATAATTATACTTCAAAACCCTTTTTCACAAAGTACGATTTTAGAGGTAATACTTTTTGCTGTTAGTAGTACTTATAGTAGTACTTTTTTATAATTTTTTTACTACTACAAGTAGTAATACTAAGCAACAAATAAAGAAATCTTTATCCTAAAGATGATTATAATTTCCTATACATAATAAAAAAGCCATCTTTTAAAGATGACTTTTTTATTATGGTTCAATTAATCCGTATTTTTCTTTTATTCTATCTAGTTTTTCAATCATTGGCTTACTTATAACTGCAAGGAAAAATACGGTAGCAATTGCATGGACAATATTAAATGGAATACCACTTAAATATATAGGTATAATCCCTTCTAATGTCATATTGCTGTATGGGAAGATTAGCCATGTCGCTGTGTCTAGCAAAAATCCATATATGAAAAATGTTGATAGCCCACCGTAAATACACAAGCTTATTTTTCTCTTTTGTAATTTACCTTTTTTAAATAGGATTCCTGCGATAAATCCAATTATACCAAAGCTGAACATTTGCCATGGTGTCCAAGGGCCTTGTGCAAAGAAGAAATTTGATACAAAGCCTGTCATTGCGCCGACTAAAAATCCCGCCTCTGCTCCAAAACATACTGCTGATATTATTACTATTGCCACGACTGGTTTAAATTGTGGCAACATGAAAAATGCGGCACGCCCTGCTACTCCTATTGCTGATAGTACAGCTATTATTATAAGCTCCCTCGCCTGTGGTTTTCTGTCTTCGAATACCATAAAAAATGGCAACATTGTACATACTATTATCCCAAGACTTACTATATAGTATTTTCTGTCGTTTCCTAATGTAATTCCTAAGTAGATTATAAGTGGAATTACAATAAGTATCATAAAACATGCCATCAGCGTTCTGTGGCTTAGTTTTGTATCGTTGTTATTTTTTCGTCTGGCTTTTTGTCGCTCTTTTGTATAATAATATCTGTCGGATCTTTTTTGTTTTTCTTTTTCTTCTTCTGATTTTGTATATACCTTTTTTCCGTATACTTCTACAATAGGTCCATTATTTACACATTTATTTTCTTTTTTAGAAAAAATATTTTTAAAAATACCCTGTTCCTTTGGTGGCTCTTTCTCTTGTTCTTCTTTCACCAATTTTATAGAATAATTTTTTATATCATAGGTATTTTTTCTTTTTACTTCGTTCAACATTATATCGTCATATATATCATCAATTAAGCTAGTGTTACTTGCATTTGTTTCTCGTTGGCCTTGCATAATCTTATCACATCCTCACATGTTATGGCATTTTCAAATACTTGTCGTGTCATTCTATTTGCTACAGTTGTGTAAAAATTGTTACCGCTGAAGAATTTATTTGGCGTATTTGTAGTAACTATATTTCCATCGAAGAATAAGGCACATTTATGTGCAAAACTTGCGCAAAATTCTATATCGTGCGAAACCATAATTATCGTTACTTCCCTTTTTAAAAGTTGTTCTAATATTTCAGCGAATTTAATCTTAAACCCTGCATCAAGCCCTTTTGTCGGCTCATCTAGGATTAATAATTGTGGTTCTAATAATAATACTTTTGCAAGCGCTGCTCTTTGTTGCTCCCCACCGCTAAGGTCGTATGGATGATGTTCTAACAAATCTTCTATTTCAATTAATTTAGATATTTTTTCTACCTTTTCAATTCTCTCAGCCTTTTTGATTCCTCTGCCAGATAATATTTCCATTAAATCTTCTCGCACTGTTTTTTTGACAAAAAGTGATTGCGGGTCTTGTGGAAGTATACCTAAGTTGTGGTTGAATAATTCCTTATTTTTATAACCTGTTATCTTCTTTCCAAATAACTCAATTTTGCCCCTGTATGGTTTATTAATTCCACTTATAAGAGATACTGTTGTACTTTTTCCTGTTCCATTTCCTCCAACTAAACAGAAAAATTCTCCTTTTTTAACTTCAAAGCTCAAATCTTTTACAATGTCTTTTCCGTCTTTTTCATATTTAAACCACACATCTTTCATCTTTACTGCAAGTTCATTTTTATTAAATTTTTTATCTTCTTCATCTCTGCTATCTTCAATTCGCACAAACTTCGGTTTATAGTCGCAGTATATATTGTCGATAAATTTACGGCCTTCTTTTACTGTAATTGGACTTTTGTCTGAATCTAGTAATGATGCTATCTTAACTGGCGTCGGCATCGCTTCAAACATATCTGGATTTAGTTTCTTTACCTTTGAACCGATATTTCTAGGCTCGTCATCTATTATGACTTTTCCCTCGTTCATAACGATAACCCTATCTGCCATTGGAAATACTTCTTCTAAATCGTGTTCTGAAATTATAATAGTTGTTCCAAGTTCATCGTTGATTTTTTTTATTGTTTTTAAAAATTCACTTGCCGCAATTGGATCAAGTTGACTTGTTGGCTCATCCAAAATAAGCACAGAAGGCTGCATTGTCATAATTGATGCCAAATTTAAAAGTTGTTTTTGTCCACCGGAAAGTTCTGTAACATTTTTCATAAACCATGTCTGAATTCCAAAGAAACTCGCCATTTCTGCAACTCTAAGTCTTATTGTTTTATTATCATATCCCAAACTTTCAAGCCCAAATGCAAGTTCATGCCAAACTTTATCGGTTACAATTTGGTTTTCTGGACTTTGCAAAACATAACCTATTTGTGATGATTGTGTTCTATCATCAACATAATCTAAATTTACACCTTTAAAATATATATCTCCAGTTCTTTCCCCAAATGGAGTAAGAACTGTTTTTAGATGTCGCATCAATGTACTTTTTCCACATCCTGATTTTCCACAAATAACAACAAACTCCCCTTCATTTATGCATAAATCTATATTATCAAGAGCTTTTTTCTTCATATTTGGATATGTAAAGTCTAAGCTTCTAATTGCAAATGTCTCCATTTTATCTCCTCCATAACTTCCATTATTATAGGCATTATGCAAAGTAAGAAATAGCAACCATATTCAAATATACTAAACGCAGTTATTTTTACCATTTTCATATTTGGAAAGTACTGCATTGAATTTCTGCCTTGCCAAGCACCTATCAATACTATTATTGTAAAAAACACCATTATTCCAAATGCGATTTTATCCCTATTGTCAAATCTATAGTTAGAAAAACTTGTTCTACCCTTAAGTCCATATCCCCTAGATTTCATTGAATCGGCAGTTTCTATGGCATTTTCAAGAGCCCAAGTAATCATTATAGATATTATTTTGACACCATTTCTCGCCCTTCTAAAAATATTTCCATGTGATGCATCTCTACCAATACATTTTTGTGCATTAGAAATAACTTTGATTTGCGCTTTATATTTTGGAACAAATCTAAGCACCATTGAGAAAATCAAAGACAATCCTGGAATAATTCGCCCAAATAAATATATAAATTTGTCCGATGTCATAACTGCGTTATAACATGAAAACCACAGTATAACAGATGTAAACATCATTGCAGATGCCACTCCATAAACTATAGACTCCAAAGTCAAAGGGTTTCCTGTGCTAAAATATGCAATTATTGTTACACCTTGATGGCTAAATGCTGGATTGATTACCGCTGCGAAGACTAAAAAAGGAACCATATATAATATGTTGAATTTTAATGCTTTTTTCCCATTCAAATAAACCGAATATATAAATGATGAAACAAAAGATATGATTAAAAATATTGGATGCATAAAAAACATACTAAACAATATAACCATAAAAAAGTAATAAAAATTTATTACTGGATGGTATGATTTAAACGAATTTATCAAACTTTTTCCCCCTTCCCCTTTTAAATACAAAAAAATACTTTTATTTCAAATGTTAATAATTTAATTATATCTCATAAACGGGTAGTAAAAAGTGTAGTCTTTAGTAGTACTACTTTTTATAAGAGGTAGTACTACTTTTTATCCCAAACAAAAAACTAAGGTTTCCCTTAGTTTAAAGATACGTAGCGCGTTTGTTTTTTTTTAGATATAAAATAACTTCTTTTCTACTTTTAAATCCTAATTTTGTAAAGATGCTACTGACATGCTTTTTGACTGTGTTCTCTGTTATAAATAATTTTTGACTAATTTCTTTGTTATTATAGCCATCACCGACTAAAGTTAAAATCTCATTTTCTCTTATAGTTAGTTTATTTCTACCATTTTTTTCATCTTCATCAAATAACTCCTGTAACAAATCCAAATCATAAAATTTTTTGCCGATGATAATTTTATGCATTATATATGCAAATTCTTCTTTATCGAAAATATCTACTATATAACCTTCTGCTCTGCATTTTATAAAACGTTTAAATAGCTTGCTTCTTTTTCTTACATCGATTACTATAACTTTAATATAGCTATATTTTTTCTTTATTTTTTCAATATAGCTTAATACTTTTTCATATTCATTTCTTACATCTATAATAATCATGTCAACACTTTTATAGTTAATACTATGCAAATCAGAATTGGGCTTTATAACTTTTACATTTTGGACCGCGGTTTCATCCATTAAAACATCTTCAATTAAATTTTTCATGATATCAGATTCTAAAATAGCCAATACATTCATAAGCATTTTCCTTTCTAAGTGAATTTTGCAGCTTATTTGCTACTTGTCCTCTGAAAATATTTAACCCTACCTAATTGGAACTTCAAACATATCTCTCTAAAATATAAAATCATAGTCTATAATAATATAAAATAAGTAGGTAAATTACAGAAAGCGCCATCTCCTGCAATTTACCTAAATCTTTAAATTTATACTTTGAAGTTTATCACCATTGGAATTTTATGTCAATAATTCCATTTTGTTATCGTTATTTGCCGCCCATCCATTCGCAACCGACATCTCTACCTAAATCGCAAGTATATAACCATTTTATAGTGTCCCCATTTTTAAGACGGTATCTACTACAACCATAGTTTGGGAACCAACCGTTAACGCTGTACATCCAACCACTTAACTCTCCACCATCGAATTCATATAAATTGTGTATTCCTTCGATATAGTTACTGTTGTAAATTGGAGTCATTTCGTATTCCATATGGATTTTGTTGTTTCGTGTTTCTCTCAATAAAACATCGAATACTGATTCATTTTTATAGAATTTAACTTTTTTTGTTTTATATATTACACCATTTGAAGGTATCATATCGCCTTTTCCATTTGAAATTGCTACTTTTCTATTTTCAGGTTTTAATAAAGTCTTGCAAGTTATAGATAATGTACAATATCCTCCGACTTTACTTTTATCAACTTCATTTCCTTTTTCATTCCATTCAACTGGTTTTGGTTTTCCTGCTGGAGTTGGATCAGTTAAATATTTATCTTTCCCATTTTTATTTGGTGTTCCTTTTGATGTATCTATTCCAAGTTGTTCTTTAACTTTTTCACTTTTTTCTGCTAATTGTTCTCTTTTACTGCTGCCAGATGAACTACTACCGCCTGATTTACTGCTAGTACTATCATTATCTTCATCTATAGCTGCTTGTTTCGGGTCGCTACCGACAATATAAAATTCGCCTTTTCTATCCTTTAAACTAAAGTTAAAAGTTGTTCCTTCTGAAGTTTCGACAGTTGCTGTAGTTATCTTTTTAAGCTTTCCATTTTCGACTTGATATATATCAGCTGCCGTACATTTTAAGTCATCTTTATATATGATTGATAGAGCTGTCTTTGCATCTAAGCTACTTTCTTCCCCAAATTTGAATCCATAAACCTTATCTGTATCTGCTTCCTTTTTAACTGTTTCCAAATCTGTGCTAGCAGGATTTACAAGTAAGTTCAAATCCCTTGGAGTACTTATATCTGTTCCCATAAACATCCATTGATATGTAAAATCGTCATTTGAACCGTTAAATAACTGCATATCTCCGCTGTCTTTTAATTTTTTAAATACTTCTTCCGATACAATTCCATCCTTTGGAATAGAACTGTTGTCGCCTGATGATTTGTTATCTTCTGTAACTGTTATATTACTACATCCAATTGCTGATAATGCCATTAAAAAACACATAATCAGCGGTATTATTTTCTTGGATATCTTTTTCACCCTAACTCACCCCTATGTTTTAAACAAATTTTATTATTGATAATTTCCTGTTATCAGTTATCACCTATCTCACTTCTAATATTAAGTTTTTATTTTTCATAGTATTTTTTGCTGTAGAAAGATTACTGTTATCTGTATCTCCATTAACTGTTGCAAATACTGCATCACTTATATTTAGATTTAGCATATCCCCTGATTTTGCTTCTTCTTTTAATTTAAATACTAAGTTTAGAACTACATCTTTTTTTCCTTTTTCAAATCCAGATTTATAGTATGAGTTTTTAGCTCCTGATTTATCAATATAAATTGCATTTACAACGCCTGATTTGTTGCTAGCATCAACATCAAATGTCCATTCTGGAACAGTTTTACTATAATCTTGCATTGTACCTTTTTTTACTCCAATAAATTCTAGTTTATCTTTATCAAATTCAACACTCATACTTGCTGATGGAAAAACTCCTGAAGGCAAATATGATAATTTTACCGGAATTACTATTTCTTCCTGAGAGCCTTCACTAATTTCTTTATCATATGATAATGATAAGATTACATCTTGATTTTTATCTTCTTGTGTAGTTTTCACAGGTTCATTGTGTTTTAAATTAGAACTAATACCATAAACTACTCCAGCTACTATAAGAGTAAGTATTACGGCAATTCCTATTATTTTATTTTGTTTGCTCATAACTTACCTCCCTAGTCGTTTTGTTTTATATCTTCTTTTTGGCTATCTTTGCTAGTCTTATTACTTGTATTTTCTTTATCACTTGATTTTTTATTTGAATCTTTATCGTCTTTTTTATCGCTAAAAACTTCGAAAATAGTGTAATCTTTCTTTGACACAAAGTTATCCATTATTTGATTTATATCGCCGTTATCTATTTTAGAATCCATGGATACATTTATAGCTATTATTTGTCTTTCATCAGTTAAATCTAATTTTCCTGATAATATTGATTGAACATCTAATATATCTTGTGCATTTACTACTTTATCGTTGTTTACATCACCAAATGTAATTTCGTATTTTTCTGGATGTGTAAAATCTTCTTGTTGGTCTGTAGCATCAGCTGTATTTGTATCATTTGTTGTATCAGTTGCTTCTGGTAGTTTTCTTTGTACACTAGTATCTACTGTATCTTGTGATGTAGCTTCATCTTGGATGTTTTTATTTTCATCTGTTATTACTTGGTCTGTATTATTATCTTCTTTTTGTATTTTGTGGAATTCATAATTATCCATATTTAAAAGGTCTTCTTTTTCCACAGATGTATCAAATAATGCTATATATGTCGCACACCCACTCTTCTTAGACAATTCTTTTGAGTAATATAAATATTGTTGTTTTTTCTCAGATACTTTAAATCCAACAATTTGTTCTTTTGCTTTTTTCTCAAATTGAATTATCACACATTTTTTATTTTCTGGAATTAATCCATCTTTTTCACCACTGTATATAGTCTTTATACTTATTGTTGCACTTTTATTTTCAGTTGTAGTTACTTTCTTTCCACCAACATTTGAAGTGTATTTTTTGTTGCCTTGGTGAGCCGTTTTAACATTTTTATTCCCTGTATTTCCATTTATATTACCATTTGTGTTTCCATTATTTCTATTGTCTTGATTTGTATTTTGGTTATTGTTACCGTTATTTCCATTGTTGTTATCGTTGTTATCATTATTAGGTTTCTTTTCTAAATCAGGATTATTACCTATAGCTAAAGTTTGGCTAGCATCTGTCATATTGTATAATTTATTTTTGCCATTTATATATCTGTAATAGGCATCTAATGCATACATTCCTTGGTCTGTTGCCATTGCATTAAGTCCTGTTCCAGAACCTCCACCACCGTCGTATCCTTCATTAACGTGTGCAAATCCACCGCCTTTGCAATAAAATTGCATCATTCCATCCATAAGTGTATTTTTATTACCTTTTTTATCTGTCTTTATAAATCTTGAATCAGTGTCTATATCTATTCCCAATGCTGTTAATGCAACTATAGCCTGTGCTGTACTTTCACAGTTTTCAGTTCCCCAAGAATTATATCCACCTGTTGATAATTGTTTTTTACTCATTACTTTTAATGCTCTGTTAACTGCTTCTTTTACTTCTTTTTGATCCATATAATTAGCAAGTGATTGAATCGCCATAAAAGTAATGTCAGGGTCAGGGTCTGTTCCACTAAGTGCCCAACCACCTGCTTTACTTGTACCTTTATGGATTTCTTTATCTAGTATAAAGTCTATTATCCCTTGTCTTGTAGTTTGAACAGATGCTTTTTTGTCGATTGGAATATCGTAATTTCCTGAATCAAACGCTATAAGTGCGAAAATAGGTCCATTTATACCTTGTTTTTTTACATTGTCAAAATCTGATAAATAAGAAAGTAGATTATATCCACCTACATCAGTAACATCTTTATTTATAGCAGTAAGTGCTAATATAACCCTAGAATACTCTGTAAATTTCATTCTATGAAGTATTCCCTTCGAATCTTTGACTGTTTTTTCTACTCTTTTGTAATAATCTTCATAGTACTTCTTTGGAACTTTTATTCCACTTCTAGCTAAACTAAGTACTGTCCATTCCCCTCCTATACTAGCAACAACAGGTTTTGGTATAGTTTTATACATTAAAGCTGCTGTCTCTTGCATACTTTTGTTTAGTTTTTGTCTGCTATATGCATAAGATTCTAAACTGCTTGAAAGTGTAAATCCAAATGCTATAACAAAAGAAAGAAATATTGCGCATACCTTTTTAAACAATTTATTCACCCCTATCATAAATTTTTTTAGTAAATCACTTGCAAAATCTATATGTGTATTTACTTAATTGTACAATATAATCGGTGTAAGAAAAGTCTACTTTTAAGTAGTACTACTTTCTAAAAAAAAGTAGTACTACTTAATTTAAAAACGGCTTAATTTCAACATCTATAGATAAAATTTATTTTTTTATTTGTGATTTATACAAAAAAAATCCTCAAACAAAATGTTGTGAGAACTTTAATATATACTAATATGCTAATATGCTTTTAAAAAAAGTAGGGAATTAATCATTAGGGGAAGTAGAATACTATTCTACTTTTCCATTTTTTCGTGAGATTTGTTTGAATTTAGTTTTTAACTATTATTTAATTAGTCGGCAAATTATATAACAGTTTTGGCGCTTTATTTTCTCAACTTCTACTTAAATTTATTAGCTAATTAATTCCCCAAAATATAAATTTATAGTAAAAGTATATCTTCTTTTCTCTTTTATTATATCATTATATAAAAATTTGGTAAGTAGAAACTTCGTAGTACTACTTTTATTACACCTGTAGTACTACTTTTGTATATTTTTATCGTTATTTGTTGATAAACTCAAGTTATATTTTTATTTGCATTTGATTTGTTTTACTGTGCTAAATGAGCTATAGATTTTTTCTCCATTTACAATTCTATACGCTCTTACTTTATAATAATATTTGCTATTTTTAATAAGTTTTTTATTTGTATAACTCAAAGTATTTCCACTAGTTACTGTTTGTACTATTGAATATTTTGCACTTGAACCTGATTTTCTATAAACTTCATATCCATTAGCTCCAGAAACTTTTTTCCATGATACTTTTACAGTTTTACTTCCAGCATTTTTAACTGTTATTACTGGTTTTGAAGGAGTTTTTGCACTGCAAACTACATCAGAATATGCTCCATAATATTTTGTTTTATTCACTGTTTTATATGCTCTTACTTTATAGTAATATACTTTTTCCTTTGATGCTTTAGTATCTTTATAACTTGATGCAGAACTGCTTAATGTTTTAACTCTTGTATATTTTCCATTTTGGCTTGTAGCTCTATAAACTGCATAATTGCTTATTCCAGATGTCTTGCTCCAACTTAAATTTACAGATGTAGTAGTAGGTGTAGCTTTTAAATTTTTTACTTCTTGTGGACTTATTTTAAATTGAATAGTTTTACTTCCTTTATAATTTTTTATACCTTTTATAGTTATGCTAGCTTTTCCTATTTTTGTATTATTTGAATATGTAAGTGTATAATCTGTATTTTGTTTTAAGATTGTTCCCTTATATTTAATTGTTACATCTGGTTTTATACTGCTTCCTGTATAAGTTTGTGCTGGTATAGGTGAAATACTAGCTTTATTTATGTCTATATCCCATTTAAAATCAACTGGATTATCTGGATCCCCTGTTGCAAAAACTGCTGGTGTACTAAAAGCTACTGAAGCACTTAGCAAACCTGCTAAAAATATACTTGTAAATTTTTTTGATATCTTCATATTCTTTATCTCCTTTTGATTTAAAATCTTTATATTTAAATTCATTTTCTATTAAGTAATTCATTTATTGATATTGAACCCTTTTCATATGGAGCATAAACAGTGTATTCATTTCCTGCTTTATCTTTATATGTTACAAAAGAACTTGCTGTCATTTGTCTATCGAATTGAGTATGTGGAACACTTACTATAGTTCCTAAATATGTAACATAGTTTTCTTCTTTATTTTGTTCATATAAAACTTTAGCAGTTGATATAGCTACTTTAGGTGTATCTAATGTAAGAGCTTGACCTTTTTCAAGTAAGTTAGCTGGAATAATTAGAGTTCCCTTTGTTACTATTTCATCACCATCGTTATATAATTTAGTTTTAAATCTTATACCACTCTTATCATTGTTATTTACTATAGTTCTTGCTTGTGCCCCTATCATTTGAACATGAGCATATTTAGCTTTATAAGTTGTATTTTCAGTGTATTTTTGTCCTGATTTGTATTCAGTTTTTATATTATCTACGTCTTTATACCAACCTACGAAAACATATCCGTCTTTAGTTGGAGCTTCTGGAGTATAGTCTAATGCTTCATCTTCTGAAACTGTTTTAACTACTGCTTCTTGACCATTATCAGCATCAAATGTTATATTTACATCTTCTGATTTCTTAGTATTTTCAATTGCTATAATATGACTTGAATCATTTTTATAGTATATAGTTCCGTTAGAGTCACAGATTGGACTTGCTATACAATATTGTTGTATATCACTTGGTACATCAAATAATTCGCTTACTTTAGCTTCTGTTTGACCAGGGGCATCTTCTATTACTGCAATTCCTCCTGGAAGTTCATTATATGTAACATAGACATATACTTTTCCTTCTGATTTTTCATATGCTGTAGATAGTAATGGTGATGCTTGTGGATATCCTTTTAGTGGAACTTCATATATAGTTTTTAATGTAGTTGCATCTGCTACTATCATCTTTCCTCCGCCGTTTAAAACACCAGTACCATAATAAACTCTGCCATTATGAACAAGTGGAGTACTTGTACATTGAATTTGTTTTTCACTTCTTAATAAGCTACTCTTATCAAAAGTACCATCGCTGTTTAATTTCATAGAATATAAATATCCAGCTTTAGTTGTGAAGAATATTTTGCCTGAAGTTTTGTCATATGCGATTGAAGAACGTTGATCCCCTACAACATCTATAGAATCAACTATAGCCCCTGTTTTTTTGTTTAAACTATAAACATGACCAGTTCCTTCAGAACCTCCATCACCGTCATCAGTTCCCACTACAACAGTGCTTCCACCAACATAAGCTCCTGCCCAATAGAAGCCACCTTTTTGAGTAAATGTCCAAGATGCATATTTAGTTTCATTTGTTTTACTTGTATCTTCATCAGTTATTGAGAAGCAAGCAAATTGAGCATCCTTTGTTTCACTTTCCCAGAATCCTAAATAAATATATCCATCACTATATGCTATTGGAGATAATGCTTGTGATGAACTACTTCCTATTTGTTCACTTGTCCAAAGTGGTTCTAATGTTTTTGCACTAAATGCTTGAACTAATCCACCATTTAGAGGAACTATTATCATTCCTTCTACATAAATTGGAGGTGTATATCCAAAACTTGGTTTTCCTGCCATAGCTGATTTTTTAATTGTATGACCATCTTCTTTGCTTAATTTATATAAGTTAGTTCCTGCCATAGTTATTATAGAATCATCAGCTTCTATCATTACACTTGCTGCATCTTGCCATGAAGTAGTTCCAGATGGGCTTACTTTCCATTTAAGATTTGCTTCTGAAGCATTTCTTGGAGTTTTTGTATTTGTTATACCCATATTTTCAGTACTATTTCTGAAGTTTGTCCATTGTGATGCAACTTGTTCTAATGAATTTGCTGCTGCTTTTTCTAGATTTATATCTACAGTTTGTTCTCCAGATTTAAGTGTTATATCTTGTTTTTTAGTTACATAACCGAATTTTGTAACTATTAAGCTATAAGTTTTTCCAGAAAGTAAATCAGAATATTTGCCATTTCCGCTTACTTCTTTTCCTTCTGGATCGATCAATCTTATAATTGCATCTTTTTGATTACAATTTATATTTAAAGATGCTGCTTGAACTTGGTTTACATTTACCTTATATGTAGTTGCTCCTAAACCTGCATCCCCTGCTATTTTTACTTCTACCTGAGTTGTTTGACCATTTAAATCAACACTAACACCATCATCAGTAAGTGTTTTTCCGTTTACTGTTATAGTATTGTATTTGCTGTCCATATCTGCTGCTGCTTTTACTAAAACTGATTTTGTATTAGATGCAGTTGCTTCATATGTATATTGGTCTTTTTTAAATTCAGGGCTTAAACTTAATTCTTTTCCATTTGCTAAAACTTGCATACTTCCTAATTTAGCAGTTCTTATTGCTGTTATTGTATAAACCTTGCTTTCTTTTCCATCTGGAGAAGTTACAGTTATTTTTATCACATTTTTACCATATTTTAATTTTGTAACTGCTCCTGCTGATGTGGCTTTCTTGTCAACCCCACTAGCATTAGTATAAGTGATGCTAATTGTTGAACCATCTGTTTCAGCATATGCCTTAATTGTTAAAGTATTATATGTACCTTCTTCTATAGTGTAATCTGATACATCTGGACTAAATGCTGGTGATAGTGTGTGCTTATCAACACTCAAGGAGTCCAGGTTACATTTACTACTTGCTGCACGTGAAGTAGATTGTTCTACTACTGCACTTGCGTTTTTTGATGAATTTTCTGCTGCTACTATTAGCAAAGGATTTGCTAATGATAGGGCCATAGCACAAGTCGTTACCAAACTTAATGCCTTCTTTGGTGCTTTCTTCATAATTTTTCCTCCCACCTTTTATATAAAAGTAAATTACTACAGAAAAAGCAACATTTTTGCAATTTCTGCCATTTATTTAATTGTACCTTATATTAAGTGTCGAAAAAGTATGATTTAAGTGCTATGCAAAGTAGTACTACTAGTATTACTACTATCTTTCTAAAAAAAATTAGTGCTTTATTTTGTATCCATATTCGGGAAATTTATACTTCCCCATTTTTTATTACTCCAGCCAAATGATATCATTTTTCCATTAATTATATTAAATGAAAAAGCATCTTCGACTACATCTAATACCTTTGGAATTCCCTGAGTTGTCCCACTAAATAAGAATAATTTTGTTGAATATCTTCCTTGTTGTAGCCCTTTTGCATCGAATACTAAGTTGTATGATTTTTTATCTCCTTTTTTGATATATCCTAAATTATTTGATATTGTAGTTCCAACAGGTATGTAGTTGTAATTTATCGTCATTCTTACAAATACATCTTCAACATTTTCTAATGATTTACAACTTAATGTAAATCTTAACTTATCACCTTCATCGAATATAAATCCCAATTTATCATTTGAGCTCACACTTTCAATTAAAACAGATGGTGCGAATCTCTTCGGACGTTTATTTTCTTTCAATGAGATAAAAGATTGATTTTTTGAAAAATCATCATAATACATTTGAATAGCTTTTTCTACAGAACCCTCATATTTTAATGTGCCTTCTTCTAAAAATATACATCTATTACACATATCGCTTATTGTACTCATATTGTGGCTGACATATAGTATTGTCTTCCCTTGATTTTGTGCCAAATCCTTCATCTTGTCTAAACATTTCTTTTGGAACTTCATATCTCCAACTGCTAACACTTCGTCCATTATAAGTATTTCTGAATTTAGATGGGCAGCTACTGAAAATGCAAGTTTTACATACATTCCAGACGAATATCTTTTTACTGGTGTATCGATAAATTCTTCTATTTCTGCAAACTTTACTATTTCATCAAATTTTTGGTCAACCTCTGCTTTTTTCATACCTAAAATTGCTCCATTTAGATATACATTTTCCCTTCCTGTAAGTTCTTTGTGGAATCCTGTTCCAACTTCAAGCATGCTAGAAATCTTTCCCTTTATATAGATATCTCCCTTTGTCGGCGATGTTATTTGAGATAAAAGTTTTAGCAAAGTCGACTTTCCTGCTCCATTTCTGCCTATGATGCCAAGTATTTCACCTTCATAAACTTCAAAATTCAATCCTTTTAATGCCCAAAACTCACCATTGACTGCCTTTTTCGCACCAATTTTAGAATTTGGATCTTCTTTATTTAGCTTTAAGGCTATATAACTTTGCAATGCTTGTTGGAGTGTCTTTGCTCCGATTACTCCGAGTTTATATCGTTTATGTAAATTTTCAACTTTGATAACCGTATTTTTCATATCAGTACCCCTCTAAACTGTGTCTATAAAATCTTTTTCTACTTTTTTAAATAAAAAAAGACCAATACAACCTATAATTATTGTTTCTAAAATACTTATAATCAAAAATGTCGTTGGTATGCCTCCACAACCTAAAAACAAATACCTAAATGTCTCTGAAATTGGAGCCATAGGGTTTAGCATAAGTAAAGTTTGCAATTTGCCATGTATTTGAGATGCTGGATAAACTATTGGAGTTGCATACATCCAAAGTTGTAGTCCAAAACTAACTAATACATTTAAATCTCTGTATTTTGTAGTTAAAGATGAAATTATTATTCCAACACCAAACGCCAGCATCGCAGTTTGCAAAATTAAAAGTGGGAAAAATACGACTTTTATATCTATTGATATAGGCGCTCCCCTTTTAATAAAAATCGCTATAAACAATATAAAAACGACTAATTGAACAGTGAAATCTATTAATTTAGTAAAGATAACTGATATCGGTAAAACCAATCTAGGAAAATACACCTTTCCGAAAATAGCTGCATTAGTCAAAAAAGTAGAGGATATCTGGCTTAAACAAGATGAAAAATAGACCCAAATTATATTGCCCGCCATATAAAATATAAACTGTGGCACAGAATCTGTAGGTATACTCGCAATACATCCAAATATTATTGTGAACATAGTCGTCGTCAAAAGCGGATTTATCACTATCCACAACGGACCCAATATAGTTTGTTTATACATTGTAGTAAAGTTTTTCTTTGTTAAAAGAAATATTAAATCCTTATATTCCAATATTTCCTTTAAATTTAATTTGAAAAAACTCTCCTCAGATTTTATAATTTTCGTCCAATCTTGCTTATTCTCCATTATATCCTCCACCGTAATAATGTCTGTATGTCCTCCACATTTTCATAAAAATACACACACCGTTTTTATCAAATGCTTGTCTTATTTTATTTATTTCCATCCATCAGTCCAACCATCGCCATCTTCATCTTTTATTGAACTTGAATTATTTTTGTCTTTTGATGAATCTTTTTTACTTGATGAATCCTTCTTAGTTGATGATTTTTTGTCTGAAGACTTTTTATCTGAACTTGATTTTGATGAATCTTTTGTGTTTTTATCAGATTTGCTGCTAGTATCATCTCCCCAAGCAGAATTATAATCTACAGCATTATCTTCATCTTTTGAATCAGATTTATTAGTAACCTGTTGTTTATCATTTGCTTTATTGCTTGAACTTGAGTCTTTATCCTTTGAATCTGAACTTGAATCTGATTTGTCCTTGTTTTCTGAACTTGAATTGTCACTTGATTCATTTGTAGTTTTATCATTTGAATTGTCTTGAGATGATGATTGTTCAGTATTATTTTTGCTTGTTTGTTGATCCTTTGAGAATAGACTACATCCTGCAAGAGACATACTTAGAACAAGTGCCATTAATAATATACTTATTTTTTTCATTTTTTCCCCCTTTGATTTAATGCAGAATTTATAAACAGCTTAGGTTAATTGTATAAATTCCGTCTTATATTACTTAATATAAATTTTTATTAATGCCATGGATTATCTGGATCTATAATCCAACCACTTTCACTAATATAAGCAATTTCCTCTTGTGTTTCAAATTCTACTACTTCCACTTCTGGTTCTATAAATTCTTTTTCCATAACAAACCTCCATATTAATTATTTATATTATCCCATAGACATAGTTGTATATGACAATTTTGCAGCTTCATTACTGATATTACATCCTAATTTATAAACTTTAACTTTATTAAATATTTTGTCTATCATATTTAATAATAACTCCATATGTTCTTTATCTGTAGGTTTATAACTTTGTGTTAAAAAAAGTGATACTGCTTCTGATTTTGTAGCTTGTCTTATCCAGTTATTATAACTTCTACAAATAAATGTAATTCCTTTTAGCTTAAATTTATCATTAGTACTCAAATCATTCTTTCCACTCCAAGGTGTTCCATAAACATAAAGTTCCCCATTGATTTCTCTTATACATGGCTTATCATCATTTATTATAAGAGCCCTATCCTTAAAATGGTCTAGCCATAAAGATGTATGTGTCGATTTACCTGTTCCACTATGAGCGGAAAATAAGTAAGCATTTCCATCAACTGCAATAGCTGATGAATGTAAGACACAGCCATTATGCTCCAATATTTTATACGAAAATCCTGTATTATAAAGGCCATGTATATAATCGTCTATGCTAAACTTTTTTTCCGAGTAACCTCTTTTTTCCAAGTGGGATTTATACCATTTCGGAAAATTTTCCTTATTTTGTCTAAGTTTTATATCTGGCTCCCCATCATAATCATATAAATATTTTTTGCCTCTTTGCTCTGTCTTCATACCGCCATTTTCTATAAATACATTCAAATCCGCAATTTTATATTTTCCCATAATAACTCCTCTTACTATTTTATTTATATTGTGCAAGCCACTCTAAAAGAGTAGCTCGCAATAATATTTAATTTTTTAGTACAACTAATTTAGATTAATCCCACCATCCTGGATTTGGCTCAACTGGGTTTTCAACATCTCCTGAAGTTGCTATTCCTTCAGTTTCAGAAACTTCAAATTCCACTACTTCTACTTCTGGTTCGAAAAATTCTCTTTTCATAATAAACCTCCCTCAAAAATATTTATATCACATGAATTATTAAAGAGTTATACATCCTATTTCATCTAATTTTGAAATAAAATTATCTATAGATTGGCTAGCCCTTTTATAATCCACATCATATTCCTGTGTTAATTTTTTTATCAGCTCTTCTTTTGTTGTCTCATTTTCTAGCTGTTTCCATAAGAATGTAGCTGTTTCATTCAAATTAATCATTGAATTCATATCTTCTGCTGTATCCCCTGTTGCAACAACGATACTTAAGCCTGCTACCTCTTTCATATAAAAATCCTCTTTTATCTTCAACCTAACACCCCCTATTTTTCCTATACCTTAATTTTAGTTTTTTCTACAAAGTTTGTCAGTATGATATTAGTAGTACTACTTTTCTTACTCTAGTAGTACTACTTTTGAAGTTTTTTATCATAATACCTATTATTTTTTAATATTTTGTTTGTTAATATCTTATTATGACTGTTATTAATAAAGTAGTTTATTTTCGGTTAATTCTCATTTAGTTTATTCTAATACAAGTTATAGACCTAGTTTATTCATTGTTTCATTTTGTTCTTTGATCTTGTTTTTTCCAAATAATATATCAAATAAATAGCTAAAACCTTGTTTTCCTCTTGTAATTAGAATATAAAGTAGTCTATAAATCCAAGCAAATAAAATTAAATATTTTTTATTTTTTATTTTCGAATATTGTTTTTGTTTTATTAATTCTTCATATGGAGGAAAAATCAGTCTTTTACATATTTTAAATGAAGATTTAAAATATGAATTACTTTTATTTAAATCATGTCTTACCATTCCTAATTTATAATTTGAAAGTTCAAAACCAAAAATACCTCCTAACAATACATTTTCTGTTATTTTTTCATAAAAGTCTTCCTCTAAATCAAAAGGTTCTATAGGTATTTCACTATGGAACCATCTATTGCATAATGTAAATACAATCTCTGTAAATGCTACTAACTCTAAATTTTTTAATTCTCTCCAAATATAATCCCAATCTAGTATTTGAGAGTATTTTTTAAGATAGAATTCAATATCTAAAAACATTCTTATACCACATCCACATTCTGAAAAATGCTTTGCCATATGCACTAGTAAAAATATAAGATGGTATTCTTCTTCTAGTTTATAAGTATTTTTACTTGTTAAAACTGCATGTTCCCATGGATTTGAAAAATATTTGTTGTAATCAATTTCTTGTTTTATTTCATCTGACACCATACTAGTGTGTATTTCGAGATATGATATTTTTTTTCTATAATCCCAAACTTCACAATTTGTAAAGTTACCCTTATATCCCAAATCTTTTAAAATTTTATCTGATTTCTCTCTATCCTCTTTTCTTATTAGGATATCTACATCCGACATGCTTCTTAATTCTGTTACAGGGTAACAATGCTTAATCTCATATCCTTTTAAAAATATATGATCTATATCTTCTTGTTCAAAGGCTTTTATAACCTTTTTTACATACATATCTATTTGGTCACTATTTCTAATTTGAAGCAAAAAATTTCTTTTTAGTTTATTATATAATTCTTCTTTGGGTCTATTTGACTTGTCCATTTTCTCTATAGAAGTAAATAAAATACCTAATAAATTATTTATTTTTGCTAGTCTAATAATTTCATCCCACTCTACATCATATTTAGGTTTTACAGGTTCATTACTTATAAAAGAATTGATTAATTCTATAAAAAACTTATAATTGTAATTTACCATATTCTTTTAAGCCTCCCCACTTTTTATCCTTTTCAGATATTACAACCTCCATATCTTCTGGTATTGGCCAAGATATGTTTATAGTACTATCATTATATATAATTCCGCCTTCATCTTCTGGATAATAAAAATCACTACATTTATATACAAATTGAGCTTCTTCTGATAATACTAAAAAACCATGTGCAAATCCTTCTGGAATATAAAACTGTTTTTTATTTTTTTCTGACAATTCTACTCCTACCCATTTTCCAAAAGTCTTTGAATTTTTTCTAATATCTACTGCTACATCGTAGACTGAACCTTTAATTACTCTAACTAATTTCCCTTGAGGATGTTTTTTTTGAAAGTGAAGACCTCTTAAGACCCCTCTTTTACTTTTAGATTCATTATCTTGTACAAATTTCATATTTAAACCAAGTTCATCAAAGTCATTTTGATTGTAAGTCTCCATAAAATATCCTCTATCATCACAAAAAACTTTAGGTTCTAATATGTATAATCCCTCTATTTCACATTTAGTAATTTTAAACTTTGACATATTTCAATCCCCTTATTATAAATAACTTAATTCTTCTAAGTATCTCTCTATTGCATCTTGCCATGTAGGCAGTTTCTCAAATCCACTTTTAATCAATTTTTCCTTGCTAAGGCGACTATTTTTAGGTCTTTTAGCTACTGAATTATATTCATCCGAACTTACAGGATTTACATCAATTTTAATATTTAACTTTTTAAATATTTCTAATGCAAATTCATACCATGAACAAACACCTTCATTAGTTGCGTGATATATTCCATATTTATCACTTTTTATCATCACCTTTATCAATTTTGCTAAATCATATGTATATGTAGGTGAACCAATTTGATCATTTATTACATTTATAGATTTTCGTTCTTGTCCAAGTTTTATCATAGTTTTTACAAAGTTATTTCCGTTGATACCAAATACCCATGAAATTCTTATTATAAAAAACTTATCTATATATTTTTGTACTGCTAATTCACCTTCATATTTTGTTCTTCCATATACATTCATTTGTGTAGTTATTTTATCCTCAGGTTCAAAAAAGTCATACCCCTCACCATTAAATACATAGTCTGTACTAAAATATACAAATTTTATACCTTTTTCACCACACATTTTAGCTAAATTTTCCGTTGCAGATACATTAACTTTTTCACATATATCTACCTCCATTTCAGCTTTATCAACAGCTGTATATGCTGCACAATGAATCACCATATCAGGCTCTACTCTATTTATAAATTCTCTAACTTTTGTAAAATCAGTAATGTCCATTATTTTTCTAGTTGTACCTATTATTTCATGATTATCATCTCTTAAAACTCTACTTAATTCATATCCTAATTGCCCATTTACCCCTGTAATTAAAATTCTCATTTTTTTGCTCCTTACATAAACATTCTTTCCACCATTTTTCATTATGTAAAAACCAATTTATAGTTTTTTCTATTCCTTGTTCAAATGTAACATCTCTTTTAAATCCTAATTCTGACTCTATTTTATAATCATTGATTGCATATCTTCTATCATGTCCTAATCTATCTGGTACAAATTCAATTAATTTTTCACTTTTACCTAGTATATTTAATATAGTTTTTACCACTTCTAAATTGCTTTTCTCACTATTTCCACCTACATTATAAACTTCACCAATTTTACCTTTATGTAAAATTAAATCAATAGCCTTACAATGATCTTTAACATAAATCCAATCTCTTACATTTTTTCCATCGCCATAAATAGGAAGCCTTTGATTTTTTAATGCTTTTATTATTATAAGTGGTATCAATTTTTCTGGAAAATGATATGGTCCATAGTTATTTGAACATCTTGAAATAGTAACTGGTAATTTATACGTTCTAAAGTATGATAAAACTAATAAATCTGCACTTGTTTTAGAAACTGAGTAAGGACTCGAAGGCCTTAAAGGGCTTTTCTCTGTAAAAGATAAATCTGGTCTATCAAGAGGTAAATCTCCATATACTTCATCCGTTGATATTTGATGATATCTTTTAACATTATATTTTTTACAACATTCTAATAATACAGATGTTCCCCTTATATTTGTTTCTAAAAATACTTCTGGATTTGATATTGACCTGTCAACATGACTTTCTGCAGCAAAGTTTACAACTATATTAGGTTCTTCTTCCTTAAAAACAGTATCAATTTTTTCTATATCGCATATATCAGCCTTTATAAATTTAAAGTTCTGATTTTTCATAGCTTCTGACAATGTAGATAAATTTCCTGCATAAGTTAATTTATCTATGCAAATAATTTTATAATCTTTATATTTATCTAACATATAATAAATAAAGTTCGAACCTATAAATCCTGCTCCCCCTGTTACTACTATTTTCACTGTCTTTCCTCCTTATAAATACTTTATCTTCTAATATAAATATCGTCCTTCTGCAACCTTTTTTAGATGTTCTCCATAATCTGTATTTTTATATAAATTTGATAGTTCTATTAATTGCTCTTTGTCTATCCATTTATTTTTAAATGCAATCTCTTCTATTGCTGCAATTTTTATCCCCTGTTTTTTTTCTATAATTCTAATAAATTCACTAGCTTCACTTAATGCATCTATAGTCCCAGCATCAATCCATGCAAATCCTCTTCCTAAAGTTAAAACTTCTAATTCATTTGATTCTAAATAGATTTTATTAATATCAGTTATCTCCAATTCTCCCCTTTTGGAAGGTTTTATTTTTTTTGCTATATCCACTACTTTACTATCATAAAAGTACAGTCCAGTAATACAATAATTTGACTTTGGATTTTGTGGTTTCTCTTCTATCGATATTACTTTTCCTTTAGTGTCAAATTCTACTACACCAAATCTTCTTGGATCATCTACATAGTATCCAAAAATTGTAGCTCCTTTAGTTTGCCTTGCTGCATGTTTTAACATTTTAGTAAATCCACTTCCATAAAATATATTATCCCCTAAAACCATTGCACATGAATCTTCTCCTATAAAGTCTTCTCCTATTATAAATGCCTGTGCAAGACCTTCAGGTCTTTTCTGTACTTTATAACTAATGCTTAATCCATATTTACTTCCATCACCTAATAAGGCTTTAAACCTATCTATATCTATTTCGGTTGATATAATTAAGATTTCTCTTATTCCCGCTAACATTAATGTTGAAAGTGGATAATAAATCATAGGTTTATCATAAACTGGTAAAAGTTGTTTACTTGTTACTTTTGTTAATGGATATAAGCGTGTTCCACTGCCCCCTGCAAGTATTATACCTTTCAAAAAATCACTCCCTTACTAATAGACACTACTTTCTCAAAATTTTTTTAAATAGTAGTATAGTTCTTTTTATATCTTTTCTTTTTATAAATACATAAATTAAATAAAAACAAGTATATATAATTGAACAGAACATATTATTAATAAACCAACTAGATATAATAAAAATTGCTGTTAGTACTGTTTCAAGAATTATATCTTTATAAATTAAAATATTCATTATTTTAGTCAAAACTAATTCCCCTATTACACATCTAAATCCTAATAAAAATACTATTGATAAAATAGCCAATGTTAAATTATTAAGTATAAATACACTTGAAATTGTTAATATTAAACTTAAAATAAGAGAAATTGTGTTTATAATTAGCATTGATTTTTCTTTTCTAAAAGATTTCAAATAAGTATTTATCAGCATAGACATTTTACTTTCATATATACAAATAGGAAATAAAAGTGCCATATATCTCAAACTATCTGCATATTGAGGAAGCCAAGTTGATAAAATTAACTTTATTGGATAATAAAAAATTAACATCATGTATAAAAATATCATCAATGTATTTCTAAGAATTACATAAATCTTTGGAAGGTTACTTTCTTCCTCTCTTCTCAATAAAGGAAACATTATAACAGCTACTGCATTTATAAATGTCATAAGTAAGTTTGATATATTTAAAGTTAAAGATATTTTCCCAAAGGTCTCTATATCCCAATTTTTTTGAATTCCAAATCTTACAACTCCAATAATTAGTGTACTTGCTATATTAGCAAGCATTAATTTTATTCCTATACTTATATTTTCAAAAATTTCCAATAAAGTATTTTTACTTATATTCAATTTTCCAAATACTATATCTTTCATCTTATTTGCACATAAAACCAAAGCTACTAATTTTGAAAATATATCTATATACAATATGATTTTATAATTTTTGAAACCTAAAAATAAAAATACAATTACTAGTGCAAAGTAAATAAACCTGTCTACTCTAGTGTATTTTGCATATTCTTTTATTCTATTAGTTGATTGTAATATAAATAACAAATAGGTTCTAAGTATTGTTATAACTCCACAAACACTAGTTGATATCAATACAAAACTTTTATCTATGTTTTTTATAGTAAATAATGCAAATATAGATATAATTGCTGCTATAATTATCTCTAAAAGATTTAACATCCAAAATTGAGTAACGTAATTACTTTTTTCTAAATCATTATATTCCATTCCGCCAATTTTTAAATAGATTCCATCTATCCATCCAAAGTGAAAAAATCCAACATATGATATAAAAAATATATATAATTGATAATATGAATAATCTGTTACCCCTAAAAACTTCGGTAGTATTAATGTCATTATTATAGAAATTAACATAGTTAGTATATTTGCCGTAAATGTATAAGTTATATTTTCTAAAATATTTCTAAGTTTAGTATTCAATTCAGCACCTACATTTCTTTATATTTTTGTTGATTAGTTATTTCTAAAATATCTTTAGATGGCAAATATAACAGATATCCCATTAAAAAACATGCTACAAAATCAGTTCTATTGTTTATAATCCCTGTAGTCACATATGTACTAACTAAAAATCCTACAAATATTCCTAAAAGTAATTTAGATCTATATAAATCTAAATTATTTTTTATTCTAATAATCATCTTTTTTATTCCAACTAAATATACTAAGGCATAAAGTAAAACACCTGTTAATCCGCATTTTATAAGCATCATATAGTATCCATTATGTAATATAGTAATTCCCCCTTCAGATGCATCAACCCCAACCAATTCAGAAAATACACCTACAGGTATTAATTTTCCTAATCCATATCCAAAAATCTTTTCAAACCAATTTCCTTCAAAATATAACTCCTTCGCTTTATAAATTTCATATCCTCTCCAGTTATTAACTATTTCGCTTGGATCTCCCCAATTTATAGATGCTTTTAATTCTGTTATACTCCTTATCATCTTGTCAAAAAGTGTCCCTATTAAATCTGGCATAATGAAATTAGCTAATAAAATTAATATAACTATATAAATTATCTTTCTAACTTTAAAAATATTTTTTCGTATTATTGGAAGTATGAATGGACACAATATAATGAATAAACAAATATAGTTTGTTCTGGAAAAATCTATAATAAATGATATAATACAAAGTATTCTAAACAAGTTCAGTTTAAAAATATCAAAATTACATCCATTTTTTATATGTTTATTTGTAAATAAAAGAACAATTGCAATTAAGACAGCATATGCATTAATAACGTCTATATAATTTCTAAAAATATATATAGATGAAACTTGTAATATCCTAGGTTCTTTAACTATTTGAAGTAAATTTAAAATAGAAGAAATAACGGCTATATAAACTATAATCCTAAAAATATCAAATCTATCTTCATACTTATATTTAAACATTATACCTGTCCATATAAATACTATCGGATTTAATATATAAAATATATCTCTAATTACATTTCTTAAGGAATAGTCATTTATATGAATTAATGTTGTAAAAATACCTAAAATTAAAATTATAAATAATACAACTATTACTTCTATATCTTTTATTACGATTTTATTTGTAGATAAAATTAAATATAATAAGTATAAACTTGTAATAACTAAAAGTATTATATTTCTTGAGTCATCTGTTAAAAATGCACCACAAAATGATAATAATATAAATATAATTGGTATATTTTCTATAGATTTTTTATTTTTCATTTTAACCTCTTTAATTTATCTTATATTTTAATATATAAATATTTTCTAAAACTTTATATTCTAATAATGAAATTTTTGCAGCTGTCTTTAATATACATTCTTTAAATCTACCAATTTTATTATACTTTTTATTGTAATAAAGTTTAGAATCATAAAATATCTTTACTGTATCTACTTTTTTAAATGTCTTATTTATAGATACAGAATGCATATGTTTATAAGAAAAACTTGTAATTATTCCACTTTTATATCCTTTATTCTTTAACTTTGTTGCTAAAATAGATTCTTCACAATATAAAAAAGTATTTTCATCATAGTATGCTATATCTTTTAATACCTTTGCTTTTATTGCTAAAAATGAACCAGGTACTACTTCAACATTCATAATTTTTTTATTATAATCGATCTTAAATTCTTTTTTATTTATTCTTCTTCCTATAAAAAAATAATCTAATAAATCATATCTATAACTAGGTATATCCCAATACGGAGCTTTTACAACATTTCCGTTTATGTCCAACATAACTCCTGATAACACAGAGTATTTCGTATTCTTCTCAAATTGTCTTTTTATTTCTATTACCAAATTTTCCTCAAATTCAACATCTGGATTTGCAATAAAAATTATGTCACATTTATGATTTTCTATTAAATAATGAATACCAAAATTATTTCCATATGCATATCCACCATTCTTATCAGACTTTATTAATTTAATCTTATTATTTGTATATTCATTTATTTTTTTATAAGATTTATCTGTTGAACAATTATCAACTATAACTATTAAATCAATCGATTTATAGTTTTTTATCATTTTAATTAGTTTAATTGTAGTTTTATAATCATTGTAATTTAACACTACTAAACCTGTTTTTAATTTATTATTCATAATTATTCACTTTCTCTTATATCTTTTTTTATTTCATTCTATAAATCATAAAATTTTAAAACTTGTTTTGTATGTTCCTTAATTGATAATGGACTAAAATTATTCATAATATATCTATTTATATCAATTAATATACTTCTCGATTTATATAATTTTAATATAATCTCTTTTAAGCTATTATCATCCATACTTATAATAAATCCACTTTTTTTATCTTCTACTATATCTTTCGCTCCTACATTAGTACTGACTAAAACTGGTGTTCCATAACTTAATGCCTCTAATGTAACAAAAGAAAAAGTCTCTTTACATAAACTTGGAACTACCAGTAAATCTGTATTTTTAAATATTTTATATAAATTATCGTAATTATAACTGCCAATTATATTCATATATGATTCTATACTTGGTGGAATAGATGACACATTCAAAATAAAATCATCATACCCTTCTAAATATATTTCATCTAAAACATCTTTTAATCTAAAAAAACCTTTATATTCTGATATTTGTCCTAAATATGTGATCTTAAGTGTTTTATTAAAATTTTTTTCTATAATATTATTTTTAATATTCGAATGAGTTATTGATATAACTTTCCCATTTTTTATATTTAAAAATCTACTATATATACTTTCTGTAGTATTACTATTAAAATGAAATCTATCTATTTTCTCAAACATATTAGAGTAATATTGTCTTAGTCTTTGATAGTCACCAACTTTATTTAATTTTAATAAATCATCTTCTGCTTTCTTAACCCCATCAACTTGATTTTTTAGATTGAATATTCTTCTTAATCTTTTTACTATTTTTATATTTTTTACTAATCTATAAATTGGAGACTGTAAAATCTTAATTTTTTTCAAAGATAGTGCATTTTTATTACAATCATCACAATTTAAACATTTATCACTGCTAAAATTCAGTATTTCTTTACAAATCTTATTTTTATAAAGAAATGTTACTTTTGGACACAATCCAAAATAGTCATGTGTAGTAAAAACTATCTTTATATTTAAATCTTGTGCTGCTTGCAAAAATTCGTCATGAAGCCCCATTAATGTATGTATATGTATTACATTTGGTTTATTTTTTTTAAAAAATTCATAGTATATATTTTTATCACATTTTTGCATATAATCATCAATTTCCTTAATACCACCCATTAATGGAACTGGTAAACAGTTTACTAGTTCAAAATTTTGAATATTATATTGTGATTTTCTTTTCTTGATAATAGGATTTTTATTATATGATTTTATTTCTCCTGGCCAAAGTAATAAAACTTCATAACCTTGATTAATCTCTTCTTTCATCAAATCAATAGAATATTTAGTAAGTCCTCCACTTCTATATGGCGGGAGTCCTAAAGAGTAGTGAAGTATCTTCAAATAACTTTTCATATTGTAACGTAATCATTGGCCAATTATAATAATTTTTTATTCTATCTTTTGATTTTTTTGAATACTCATATATAGTATTAATGGGTAAATAATCTGTATCATCTATTAATCTACTTAAGTTTCCATTGCCCTTAGTCCAATAAATTCCCGCAGTTTCTGCAACTTCTTTATTAAATCCTACCCCTAATAATAAATTTAGCTTTGTCGTTGCTAATGCCTCAAGTAATGAAGGGTTTGTTCCCCCTACTTCATGTCCATGTATATATCCATACGCATTTTCTCTAATTTTAGTTAAAAGTTCTTGATCATAAACTGTTCCTACAAATTTTATTCTTTTATCCTTTTGAAAATTTGTTGATACATTCAACTGTTGATAAAATTTATTATTTTCATAATTTGTTATAATGACAAAATCTCTTTTTGTATTAGATTTCATAAATTCTTTAATCATAGTTTCATAATTATTTTCAGGAACAAATCTACCTACAGATACATAATACTGGCCTTTTTTGATCCCTTTTTCTTTATACCACTTATTTAATTTTTCATTATTCTCAGAAGGATTTGATTTTATTTCTGCACCATATGCTATAAATTCTGTTTTTGGTTTATACTTTTTATATTCTTCTTTTATATATTTTTCTATATTTAAAGAATCACAGATCACTAAATCTGCGTATTTTACCATGACTCTTTCAGAATACTTTAAATATTTTCTTATGTAATAATTCCACTTTAAACGCTTATGTTCTAATCCATCTGGATTTATAAAAAGTTTAACATTTAACTTTTTAATTCTTTCTATAAATACTTTTAAAAATGGTCCTATACTACATCCTAAAATATATATAATCGGATTTTCTATATTATTTTTTTCTATATAATTCAAACTACTTTTTATCGATAAAAAATCATAATATATTGATTGAGCTCCACCTATATTAGGGAGCTTAATATTAAAACACCTTGCATTGTGATATTCAAACTCATCTTGATTTTCGCTTCTGCAAGAAACATGATATTTAATATGTCTTGATGTTGAATTTTCTGTAAGTTTATCTACAAAGGTCTCGAATCCTCCATATTTAGCTGGAATACCTCTTGAACCTAAAATAAATACATTTACCATTTTTATTAATCTCCCTTACATTCATTTTATTGAAACTCTATCTACAGATTTACCTTCTTTATCCCCCAAATTTTCACTTCCTTCTATAACACCATACTTAGTAAATACAAGAAATATCGTTTTAAAAAAACACTTCAAATCCATCCTAAATCCAAAGTTTTCAATATATTCACCATCATACATTGCTTTTGTTTTATTATCTAACTTGTCCCTTCCATTAACTTGCGCCCATCCTGTAAGCCCTGGTTTAACTGAATTAGCTCCATATTTATCCCTTTCAATTATTAAATCTGATTCCTCTAAAATTACAGGTCTTGGACCTATAATACTCATTTCACCTTTTAAAATATTTATAAGTTGTGGAAGTTCATCTAGAGAAGTTTTTCTAAGTATTCGACCAAATTTAGTTATATGTACATGTGAATCTTCTAAATTTCTTGTCGCTACGTTTTTAGGTGCTGAAATATTCATGGTCCTAAATTTATATATTTTAAAGTGTTTTTTATTTATTCCATATCTTTTTTGACTAAATATAATTGGTCCATCTGAATCTATTTTTATAGCTATAGATATAATTAAAAAAATAGGAAATAAAATTACAATGCCAAGAAAAGCCATGACTACATCTATTGTTCTTTTTATAAAACAATAAAAGCTATACTCAACTTTTTTTTCAGTTTTTAAAATTGATACTTTGTCCATGGTAAGCCCCCCCTTTATTAAGTTTGCAATTTTATAATTTAATTTCCATATTATGAGTTTGTATATGTATTTCTAAGCTTTTTCTACTTTCAAATGTTTTTTTGTTTTTCTCTTAAACTTACTCAATCCAAATAATTTTCTTTTTTTTCTGGCTCCATAATATTCACTATAATAATATCCATAATCATCGTTATGACTTTCATATTTATTTAATACCGCTCCTAAAATTTTGGCCTCTACATTCATAAGCTTATCTTTTGCAAGTTTCGCAAAATCAGTTTCAACCTCTCCCGAAGATACTACAAATATGACTCCATCACTTAATTGTGATAATAAACTTGCATCAGATACAATCCCAATAGGAGGTGAATCAATAAATATATAGTCATATTTTTCTTTAATCTGTTGTATAAATTTTTTCATCTTATCAGTTACTAATATTTCATCAGGATTTGGAGGTATAACCCCTGTTGTCAATATATCCAAATTATCATTAAAAGTATTAATTGTACTTTTTAAATCCTTCTCACCCTTTAAGATACTCATCATACCGTCTGAATTTCCTATACTAAATACCCTATGAATACTTGGATTTCTCAAGTCTCCATCTATTAGTAATATCTTTTTATTAGGCAATTTCGAAAAACTAATTGCTAAATTTGAAGCCACGGTACTCTTACCTTCATTTTGCTGAGTACTAGTTACTAATATAACTTTTAATTTATCATCCAAATTTGAATATTCAATACTAGTTCTAACCGATCTGTAAGCTTCTACTATTGGAGATTTTGCATCTAATTTATCTATTGTTTCCATAATGTCCCCCTAAAATAACCTATTGTTTTGGTATTACACCTAAAACATTCATACCTAAGTTTTCTTTTATATCTGATGTAGTTTTTATTTTTGTATTTAGTAAAACTTCAATAATTGCTATACATATTCCAACAAAAATTCCAAATATACTTGCTAAAATAACATTTGTTTTTTTATTTGGTTTTACTGGTTTACTACTTGCAACAGCTTTATCTATAACTTCTACCCCGCTTACTTTCATAATTCTTTGAACTTCTTTATCGAAAATAGTTGGAATAGTATTGCATATATCCCTTGCTATTTTAGGATTTCTATACTCCACATCTATTTTTATTATTTGGGTATTACTTATATTTGTAACTTCTATACATGACGCCAATTTTTTATAAGACATATCTAAGTTTAATTTATCTATTGTCTTTGTAAGTACTGTTCTAGAAGTTATTATTTCACTATATGTATAAGCTAATTTTTGAACATAATTTAAATCATCACTATTGCTTAATTGTGTTTTAGAATCTTCATTTTCTTTGTTTATTATCAATGTTGTAGTAGACTTATATTCTGGAGTGATAAGAAATTGGCTCACAACTCCACTTGTTATTCCAAATATAAGTCCTATACAAATAATCATCCAAATTCTATTTTTTATTATTTTTAATAGTTCTTTTAAATCAATTGTATCCTGCATATTACCTCCAAATTTTTATATTTTTCATATATCAAAACAAAGGAGCCTCAGAAAATTCCTCAGCTCCTTCTAAAAATTTTACAAAAATTCTAAGGGCAATGTTAATTTAGAATTTCAGAAAATCATACTATCTTATTTTCCATTTGGTGATAGATCATTAACACTTATTGAACCTTTAGCGTATGGAGCATAAACTGTATATTGATTGCCTTGTTTATCTTTGTATATTACGTAAGCTGTTGCAGTCATTTTTCTATCAAATTGTGTTCTTGGTATATTTACTAGTGTTCCTAAATAAGTTACGTAGTTTTGTTCTTTATTAACTTCGTACATTACTTTTGCAACTGATTTAACTATGTTGGCTGTATCTAAAGTCAGTTGTTCCCCGTCTTTTAATAAGTTAGCTGGAAGTATAAGTGTTCCTTTTTCTACTATTTCATCGCCATCATTGTAAAGTTTTGTTCCAAATCTTATACCACTCTTATCATTAACTACAGTTTTTGCTTGGGCACCAAGCATTGCAACATGAGCCCATTTTGCTTTATATGTAACATTTTCTTCGTAAGTTTGTCCATTTTTATATCCTGTAGTTGTATCATCAGTGTCTTTATACCAACCAACAAATGTGTATCCTTCTTTTGTTGGTACTTCTGGTGCATAGTCTAATGTTTCACCTTGTGCTATCTCTTTTACTACTGAATTTGTTCCATTATCAGCATCGAAAGTAACATTTACTGATTGTTTTGTTCCTTTTACTGTTATTGTTGTTTCAACTTCTTGACGATATAATTTTTGTAAATCTTTGTTGTTTGGATACATTTGAGCGTATTTACCAAATTTTTGACTTGAAAGTATTGATTTTATAGTTACTTTTGTATCTTTTTCTGGTCTATTAACTAATAAGTTTTCATAACTTACGATAGCGTTATTTGAAGTATAGAATAATCTATATCCTGAAGTTCCCATTACATCATCTGGATTTATACTATCTGGAACTATTCCGTTTCCTGTTGCATTATTAACGTCATATACCCAAGTTAATGTTCCATCTTCTGCAAAATATGCTTCTTTGAATGCATGTAAATTGTTTATTACATTATCTTTATCTGTATTAGCTTTATCGTTAATTCCATCAAAGTAATGTTCTTTAACTTGTTCCATTAACTTAATTTCGTTTTGTATTTCTTCTTGAGAAATTTGTTTTATAGTTAGTGGTATGCGTTTTTCAACACTTATACCATCTCTAGTCATTGTTATTATTAAATCTACAGTTTTGTCTTCACCTATTGGTTGATATGTAAATGTACGATATCCATTTATTTTAAGTAAAGTTTCATCGCTACTTGTTACTTTTATTTCTTTATTTACTAGACCTATTTTTGAAGGTCTTGGCAATTGGATATCACCTGTTACATTGTTTAAGTCTAATTTTTCTTGTGTATTAAAATCTTTAAGTTTATCGCTAGTGTATTTAGAATTTAACTCTTCTAGCATTTGTTTTTTAACTTCCTCTTCATCTATTGCTTTAGCTTTTACTAAAACTTTATAATCTTTTGTAAGAACTATATCTTTTTCTATGTTGCTATTTGCCTTAGTAAATGTAAAAGTTCCTGTTAGTGTAACTTCTGTATCTTCTGAAGGTTGCGTTACTTTACCTATATAATTTGGATAAACATATCCATCACCATTTTTTATAGATATTACATCTGTATTTGAAGATTTCCAAGAAATTTGAGATAAACTCATTTTATATGAGGAACCTAAAATTTGTGGTAAAACTAAATCAGTTTCTACGTTTTGTAAATCTTTATTTTCACCCTTCATTTTTGCTTCTGTTAAATTAGTATCTCTTTCTTCTATCATTTTTTCTTTTACTTTATCGGCATTCCAACCGATAAGAGCTCTTGTATCAAAATCAGCAGTTGCATCGCCTAATTTAAGTGTAAATGTAAGGTCTACATTTGCTTGATATACTCCAGTAAATCCTGAGAAATCAAAATTATCGTAATAAGAAATTGTTCCATCTGATTTTATATGTTCAGTATCACCTGATGATTTTAATTCTGCTGTTAATCCTTCTGGAGCACCCATTTTTTTTAATCTTTCATTTAAAAGAGTAACTACATTTGTATCTGTTCCATATTGTGGTGATAATTTATAAAAACTTAAATTATCAGATATAAATTTATCTAATTCTTCTTGTTCTACTGAGCTTTTTTCTTCTTTTACTGTGATTTTATATGTTTCAGCAGGTGTATTAGCCCCTGTTCCACCAGCTTGGTTATTCATACTTGGCCACTCTGGGTCACCACATTTTACTGTTATAACAGTTCCATCTTGAATTGGCACTGTTTGTATTCTTTTATATACAATATTATTTACACTAGTTCTTACTTGGAAATTTTTATTTGAAGCAGTAGGTGTTATAATTACTCCTTTTGTTCCTTTTGGAACTGTTAAAGTGTATTCTTTTGTATCTTTTGAAAATGTTGGAGATAAAGTCCCGACACTTGTTTCAAGTGCTTTTACAGTTTTATCATTATTTTCCCAAGAACCACCTAAATCTTCTCCATAGTCACAAGTATACATAATTCTAAGATAGTCATTATCTTCCACTTTATATTCAGCTATACCGGTATTAGTAAACCAATCGTTTGCAGTTATCATCCAACCGCTTTTTTGTCCGCCATCAAATTCAGCCATATCACATATCGAACTTATATATCCATTTTTTTCTTTATATTCAATACCTTCTTTATCCAAAGCTTTTTTAAATGCATCCATACCACTAGAACCATTTGGAACTGTAACAGTTGTATCCATAAGCATACCTGTAAATGTTGGTTCTTTTCCATCTACTGGTTCTAAAAATGTATTATTTTCAAGAGATACCCTTACACTTACATTTCCCGTCTCCGCAAATACTTGCAAAGGGATAAGCTGAACTACCAATAAAAATGACATAATAACCGAAATTAGAATCTTTCTTACTTTACTCATAGTAATCCTCCCATACTTGATATTATCGTAATTAAAAATTTAGATAGGATAAAACAATTTATCCTATCTATTTCCAAAATAAAATACGTTATAGCAAACTCTGCCACATTAATAATATTTTTGCAGTAATGGTTAAATAAATATTATTAATCTTGGAAAAATACACTCATAATATACTTAAATTGTATACGTTTACAGTTTTTTTTTCAGTATGATTTTAGTAGTATAAAAAGTAGTACTACTTTTTGACATTTATATACTACTTTTTGACAATTTCTATATATATTTTGTCAAATATTATTTTGTTTCATCCCATTTTTCATCCCATTTTTCATCCCAGTCAACATCATTTCCTAAAAGATCATAAACTGATATAGAGCCATTTGGATATTGAGAGTAAACTGTATATTGGTTGCCAGATTTATCTTTATAAATCACATAAGATGCTGCTGTCATTGGTCTATTAAATTGGACTTCTGGTATATTTACTATTGTTCCTAAATAAGTCATAAAGTTTTGATCATAATCAACTTGATACAATACATTGGCTTTAGATATAGCAACTTTCGGTGTATCTAGTGTTAATTTTTCGCCTCCACCTACCAAGTTCGCTGGTATTATTAAAGTACCTTTTTCAACTATTTGGTCTCCATCATTATATAACTTAGTACCAAATCTTATACCACTCTTACCATCAACAACTAACTTCCCTTGTGCTCCAAGCATAGTTACATGAGCCCATTTAGCTTTATATGTTACACTTTCAGTGTATGTTGCTCCTGATTTGTATTCTGTAGTTATATCATCAGTATCTTTATACCAACCTACGAAAGTATATCCATCTTTAGTTGGAGCTTCTGGTTTATAATCTAAAGTTTCACCACTTGCTACAGATTTTGTTATTACATCTTCTCCGTTATCTGCATCGAAGTTTACATCTACTGTATTAACTTTTTTATTTGTTAAGTAGATTATAGCTGGTTCTTTTTCGCCTTCTTGAACTATTATACGTATTATTCCTTTGTCAGGTTTGCTTGTATAAGTTCTTGTTGCTCCTCTTTTGTCATTTATATAAATATTTGCATCTTTTGAAGCATTTACTGTTACATCAAAATTATCTCCAAATTCAACATTATATTCATTTACACCTTGTTGTAATTTTATTTCTTTATCACCAACTTTTATTGATGTAGGTAATTCTGTTTTACCCACTGTTTTTTCTCCAATAGTACGAGTTACTGCATTTACTTCTGTAGATTTTTCACCTATTGCTCCTGCCATTATAAATGATGCAGTTTGAACTTTTACATAATGTATTTCGTCTAATTTAACTGGATAACCATCTTCATCTACAGCCCAGTCTAAATCGAATCCATCTCCATATTTATTGTAATTTCCTGTGTATGGATTTCCAACTGGTACAGTTAATAAATCTACATTTTCACCTGTTCCAGCTACTGTTGATGAATTTGTATGTACATCTACATATCCGAAATCAGGATATGCTGCAGCACTACTTCCATATGGGTCTTTGCTATCATTTACTAATAATGTTCCTTTTACAGTTACTTGTTTGTCTGCATCTGTGTCAAATTTATGTAATGGATAATTTTCTTTTAATGCATATTTGTACATAGCTGTCATATCGTCGCTCTTTCCTAAGCTATCTTTATATGAACAAGCTGTTCCATTTCCATTTTTGATATAAGTTAATTCATATCCCCAAATAGCTTTATCATCATAATGTTCAGATCCTGCTAGAGTATACCAATTCACTCCATCTTTTGAAACTATAACATTACCTGGTTCAGAGAATGATTGACCTCCGTTAGAATTACCGAATATAGTGAAATCTATACCATAAGGATTAGTTGGGTCATTTTTTATACCATTTTCATAGTAATAAGTTATAGAACCACCAAAGTTACCTAAAGATATTGGAGTATACCAGTTTCCAGAACCTATTAATGATTTTTCTGGATATAATCCATAGTTACCCATGTTGCTGTATTGACTTCCTGGGCAGAAATAGTCTACAACTTTATCAGGCATTCCTACTAATTTTCCTCTTTTATAAATAGTAAAGGTATATGTAGTTATCATTTCAGAGCCATCTTCTAAAACTTTATATAAAACTATTCTTTGAGTAAGACTACTTGTTATTTTTGATGTATCAATAGTTAATTTATAGTTTCCATCTTCTTCTGCATTAAGTAAGTTTGCATCTGATTTTGAATCTTTATAAACTGTTGCCCCGTTTGTAACTTTAAAATTTATATCTAATGAATTACAATCTTTTGGAATTAAAATTGCAGCAGTTACAATATCTTTATTAAATTCTGGTGTACACCATTGTCCAGCTGAAATATCTGCAGATGTTATTTGTAATTCACTCTTATCAACACTCAATCTTTCAACTGTTATAGTGTAAGTGTTTTCTGCTTCGAATGGATCTTCTTTTCCATCTTCTTTATTAGCATAATATTTTGAATTTGAGCAAATTTGTATTTTTATTTTGACACTGTTTTTGTCACCAAATTTTATATTTTTGATAGGTTTACCTTTTTCAACATTAACAGCCTCTCCATCATCTATACTAGCTCTAACTATTGACCATGAGTCTTTTGGTGAAATATTAAGATCAAATGAGTTTATATCTTTATATAAAAATGCTTTATAATCGCTAATAGTTGGACTTATACCAGCAACCTTTGTTAGTTCTCCATTTTCTAATCTGAAAAATGTTCCTTCACTTCTTCCTTTATATGTAGGATTAGATATAAGCGCTCTCTCACTTGGAACGATAGTTACACCACTGAATGCTAATGTTGCTGTTGTACTTCTTGTACGAGTTATATCAAATTTATAATCTGTATAATTTTTTTCATTAGTTAAATCAGATATACGAATTACTACTTTGTTTTCCCCTGGTTCAAGCGCAACTGCTTGACTTGTTGTTGATTTTTCTACAGTTTTAACAAGTTTATCATTATTGAATATTTCTACTTTATATTTAGTATCATCAAATGTAGGTCTAAAATTTGCATTGAATGTACCATTATTAGCAGATTTTGTTGTCAAAGTATAATCAAATTTTGAAGATTCAAATTCTGATGTTGCACTTGTCCATTCATTAAAACTAGAATAATTTGTTAGCTCTAAATTATCTAAATAAGGAGCATCTTCAGCTCTTTTTACATTTATTTTAAATCCACCTTTTGCTCCACTTTCATTAGTAGCAGTTATAAGTACATTACCTTCTTTTAATCCAGTAACCACACCATTTTCATCTACTTTGGCTACTTCTTCATTTGAGCTTTTCCATGTAAATTTATCATCTTTATTTTCTCCAAATGCTTGAAGTTCGATAGTTTTATTAGGAAGTAATCTTGCTGTTCTCGCGCCATCTTTTGCCTCTACCATGACACCTTTTACAGTTACTGTTCCAACTACCTTATTATCTTTATTTTCTTTATTTTTACCGATAACCTTTGTAACCCCCGGTTTAACAGCCGTTATGAAACAAACAGTACCATTACTTTTTACAGTTGCTACATCAGTATTTTCACTTGTCCATTCTATAACACCATAAGTTTCATACTGATCTGGTTTTACTTTGAAATATTTATCATTTTCTTTTAATAATGTACCGTCTTCTGACAATGTAAATTCGATACTGTCACTTGTTGATAAAGACATCTCAGGTAAAATATATAGAGAATATTTAGCCTGTACAGATTCATTTTCTTTTGATGTTGCCGTAAAAGTTGGATAAGTTGCTGTTGTTTCCTTATAATCTACTTTTACAATACCATTTTCATCAATTGTTATTCCTTTTGACTCTTGATTACTAGACCATGTCACTTCATCTGAAGCAGTTCCTGGAGTCTGTTTTGCGCTTAATTTAAAACTATTTTCTTTATTACTTCCAATTACAAAATAGTCTATCCCCTTTGATGATTTTTTGACATCATCAGATGCTGTTATCTCTAGTTTTGCAATACCACCAGAAGTCTCTCCTTCAGCAAAAACATTAACCGGCATCATTGCTAAAATTAAGCACATAGCCAAAAATGAAGTTCCTAGTTTTTTTGTTACTTTGACCAAACCTTGCATTTTTTCTCCCCCTTTTTAAATTTTCGACAGTATATAATAATATTTCTAACTATCTTATTAGTAATTGTAATTTTTTTCGCTAATATTTTCAGTATGATTTTTTTATACTATTAGTTCTACTACTTTTCAAAAAAAGTAGTACTACATATGTGTACATAAAAAAAACTGGATTTTAAAAATCCAGTTTTTTATTCAAATACTATTGATTATTTTTGTCTAAATCTACCTTGTTATCTATTTCTACGTCTATTTTTTTTTCAAGAGTTAAACCTTCATCAATTGTTTGGAATTCACTACCTTCAATAACTACTTCTTTTTCTGATGTAGTATTGTCTGTGCTTTCATCTACTTTTTCAGCAGATTTTTCTCCATTTAATATTTCCATAAATTCCTCACCTGTTATTGTTTCTTTTTCAAGTAAGAATTTAGATAATTCGTGTAGTTTTTCTTCATTTTCTTTAAGTATATTCATCGCTTTTTTGTGAGCTGATTTTATTATACTTAAAACTTCTTGGTCTATTTTTGTTGAAGTTTCTGGTGAACAAGTAAGCGATGCATCTCCACCTAGATATTGATTTGTCACTGTTTCAAGTGCCATCATATCGAAGTCGTCACTCATACCATATCTTGTTACCATTGCTCTTGCTATTTTAGTAGCTTGTTCAATGTCGTTTGATGCTCCTGTTGTGAATGAGCCGAAGATTAATTCCTCTGCTGCACGTCCTCCAGTGAAAGTAGCTATCTTGTTGAAAGCTTCTTGTTTTGTCATTAAGACTTTTTCCCCTTCTTCAACTTGCATTGTATATCCAAGTGCTCCAGAAGTACGAGGTATTATTGTTATTTTGTGTACTGGTGCAGATTCTGTTTGTTTTGCTGCAACAAGCGCATGTCCAATTTCGTGGTAAGCAATTATTGATTTTTCTCTTTGAGATATAACTGCTCCTTTTCTTTGGTAACCAGCTATTACAACCTCTACACTTTCTTCTAAGTCTTCTTGTAAAACTTGATGTCTTCCCATTTTAACTGCTCTTAATGCACCTTCATTTATTATATTTGCAAGTTCAGCACCACTAGCACCTGCTGTTGCTCTAGCAATCGCATTGTAGTCGATATCTTTTGCCATATGAACACCTTGTGCATGTACTTTAAGTATCGCTTCACGACCTGCTAAGTCAGGAAGTTCTACTGGTATACGTCTGTCAAAACGTCCTGGTCTAAGTAATGCTTTATCTAGTGAATCTGGTCTATTTGTTGCTGCTAATATAACAACACCCTTTTTACCATCGAAACCATCCATTTCAGTAAGAAGTTGGTTAAGAGTTTGTTCTCTTTCGTCATTTCCCCCTGGCATACCGCTATCACGTTTTTTACCTATTGTATCTATTTCATCTATAAATACTATACAAGGTGCTTTTTCGTTAGCTTGTTTAAATAAGTCCCTAACTTTTGCAGCCCCCATACCTACAAACATTTCAACGAATTCAGATCCTGAAATTGAGAAGAATGGAACTTTTGCTTCCCCTGCTACTGCTTTTGCAAGTAATGTTTTACCTGTTCCTGGAGGTCCTACAAGTAATGCACCTTTTGGCATTGTAGCACCTATTTCTTCATATTTTTTAGGATTGTGAAGGAAATCTACTATTTCAGTAAGAGCTTCTTTCGCCTCATCTTGTCCAGCTACATCAGCAAAAGTCTTTCCTGTTTGTGCTTCAACATAAACTTTTGCATTACTCTTACCAAATTGCATTGCATTTGAGCTTCCACCAAGTCTTTTCGCCATTGATTTCATAAGCCAATTTCCTATAAAGAGGAAAATTGCAAGCGGTAATATCCAACTCACTATAAAGTTAACTATCCATGAGTTTTCGTCCGTAATTTGTTTTGTAAATTTAACATTATTATCTTGTAAAGTCTTTACTAAGTTTGGATTTTCAACATATCCAGTATAGTATGTCTTTTTATTTTGTTTTTGATTATCCCCATTCTTTTTCAAAGTATAAACTATTTGAGTATCACTCATTTCTACTTCATCTACTTTTCCAGACTCGACTTGAGTTAGGAATGTACTGTAATCCACTTCTTCATATGTACGTGAATTTATGCTTGGTAAAAATAAACTATTTAACATTACTACAAGCACTAGTATTAAAAAGAAGTTAAAATAATTAAAATGTTTTGGTTTGTTTTTCTCTTCTTTCATCTTAAACACCTTTCTTCATTGTATATAAATATATATTTTGAGCAATCTTTTCTCTTCTTTCCTATAAGACTCATTATATATTATTATTAATAAAAAAACATTATATATTACATAATATTTTTTTATCTACACTATAATCTATTTAGTAAAAATATACATTTAACATATTAATTGAATATGTATTTTTTATTAATATTTTTTTAGTAAAATATTATAATTGAGTACTTATTTATAAAAAACAATATTATACTTTTAATAGATATCAATAGTTTGTGAGGGGGTGTGTTTTTTGTTTATTAGAAAAGAGGAATTTAACGAGGTAAAAATTATTCCTTCTATTTTGGTTTATATACTACTTAGCTTTGGTGTATCTTTTATATTATTATTCGTAAATAGAGAAGTTTTAAATAATAATGCTAATGCTGTTCAAGTAATTATAGATTTTTCATTTATTTTATTTCTATTTTATAAATTGGGAGTCAATCTTACAAAAATACAAAATTTAATTAATGATTATCTCAGAAAAATAAATATAAAGGAAATTATAGATGTTGTATTTACACAAATAGTTATATCATTTGGAACTACTTTACTTATTTTGGGCATGATATGTCTTATAAATATAGATACTGCAAATTCACTTAATAATGCTGGTGAAGATGTTTTTACAAATACTATTGCATCATTTATACTTACTGTCATAAGTGCGCCAATACTTGAAGAGTTGTTTTTTAGGGTTGTTCTTTTTAAAAGAATATCTAAGTTTTTCAATGTATATATCGGTATGATACTTTCATCTTTATTATTCGGTGTTTTACATATGGAACTCGCAATCGTAGGTGCTGTGATATTTGGTTTTGCAAATTGTATTTTATATTTAAAATATCGAAATATACTAATACCTATGACTGTGCATTTTCTAAATAATTTTCTTGTAAGTATACCTACATTTTTATCGAGTGATTCTGGAGCGAGTTCAGATGTTGAATTATTATCACAAAGCGATGCATCAGCTTATTTAATATTAGGTGCTATTGTATTTATAATCGGTATGATTTTATTTATACGATTTATTGTGAAAAACCGCAAGTATATTGAAAGTGATGCGTTTGATAATAAGACTTACAATTTTAATAAGTTATTGTAAAGTAAAAGACCGTCATCCTATTTTCTAGGTGATGGTCTTTTTATACTATATTATAATTCCTTCAAAATGATCCATTTCATGTTGGATAATTTGTGCTACAAACCCAGTAAATACTTGTGTTTTTTCTTTAAAATTAGCATCTAAAAATTTAACTTCTATAGTCTCATATCTAGTTGTTTGTCTAAACCCTTCTAAAGATAAACAGCTTTCTTCTGTTAAATATGGTTTTTCTTTTTTTAGAATAACTGGATTTATCATAGGAACTATCATGCCTGCACCTACTGTGAAAACTAAAATTCTCTTTTTAAATCCTATCATATTTGCTGCAAGACCTACACATCCATCTAAGTTTGCTTTTAATGTATCGACTAAGTCAGTTACAATTGACTTATCCTGTATTGTTGCAGGCTCTGATTTTTGTTCTAAAAATAATACATCTTTTACGATTTGTCTTATCATTGCTCTCACCTTTCATCATAATTTATGATTATCATATTTTTACTATTATACTATATTTTAATTTATTTTCTCTCCTCAGGATAAACAAGTCCCCATTCTTTTCTTATCCCAGTCATTATCTCCATAACATCCTTTGTATAATCAAGGCGCGCTACTTCTCTATCACCCATTACTGCTTTTTCCATGTCTTGCATTTCGTAAAACAGTGCATCTTCGTGTTTGCCGACTTCGATTTCTTCCCTTTCGCCTGTTTCTGTATAAGTTATGACTGCTTTTTGTGCCCTTGGGTATTCCATAATTTCGATATATCCTTTGTCGCAAGATATCATGCCTCGTTTTGGTTGTTTTGAATGAAGTGTAAGTGATATTGTCGCCATCTCTTGCTCATCGTTCATTAGAAGTATTCCTGCTTGTTCATCCACTCCTGTTGGTGCGTATTTTACTTGGCTTAGCACTTGATTTGGTTTTGATGACATAAACCATCTCACAAATGAAATAGCATAAACCCCTATATCAAGAAGTGCCCCTCCTGCAAGGTTCATATTGAAGAATCTATTTTTCATATTATACTCTTTATAACTTCCGAAGTTCATCTGAATCATTCGCACTTCACCTAAGTCGCCACGCTCTACGATTTCTTTTAACTTTTTATATAAAGGCATGTGGTAAATTGTCATCGCCTCTGCTAATACGACGTTATTTTTCTCTGCAAGTTCAATCGCTTTGTTTAGTTCATCGCTATTTAATGTGATTGATTTTTCGCAAAGTATATGTTTACCATTAGATATTGCCTCAAGCATAAAGTCTATATGTGTGTTGTGTGGTGTTGTTATATAGATTATGTCCACATTTTCATCAGAAAACATCTCATGAAAATCGTCGTATACCTTTTGCACTCCGTATTTTTCTGCAAAATCAACGGCTTTGCTGTGTGTTCTATTCCCCACTGCATATATTGATTTGCCTGCTTTTTTTAAAGCATTTGCCATTTCATTTGCAACTACTCCTGTTCCTAATATTGCCCAGTTAAATTCCTTTTTGTTCATATTATCCTCCAATATCATTTATCATTATCTATGTGTAAGTTTATCACGATATATTTATTTTACCAATATTTTATTGTTATTTATATTATTTATTGACATTTCGAAATTATCCTCCTAAATATTGTTTTGTACAAAACAATATTTAGGAGGATAATATATGTCTAAAGTTAAGGATTTTACGGATGGGAAAATTTTCTCCCCACTTGTCAAATTCATAATTTCAATTTTTGCAGCACTATTTTTACAAACTATGTATGGTGCTGTGGATTTACTTATTGTTGGTAGGTTTGGTAATGCTGCTGATGTGTCTGCTGTATCGACTGGTAGCCAAATCATGCAAGTTATAACACTTACAATTACTGGACTTGCAATGGGGATAACTATATTAATAGGTCAAAAGCTCGGTCAAGGTAAGAAAAAATATGCCGGCAATGTTGTCGGAAGTGGTATATCAATATTCGTAGTAATTGCAATCATCTTAACAGTTGTATTTGTTACATTTGCACCAAGTGTTGCATCATTTATGAACGCTCCTGCTGAGGCATTTGATGGAACATCAACTTATATAAGAATCTGCTGTGCTGGTGCTGTTTTTATAGTCGCTTACAATTTAATTGGCGGTATTTTTAGAGGACTTGGAGATGCCAAAACTCCACTTATGACTGTTTTTATCGCTTGTGTTGCAAATATTTTAGGTGACTTAGTATTTGTAGGAATATTCAATATGGCGGCTGCTGGAGCTGCTCTTGCGACTGTTCTTGCACAGGCTATCAGTGTAATTTTATCTTTAATTATAATCGCAAAAAGAGGTCTACCATTTGAGTTTTCACTAAAAAGTATAAAATTCCACAAAGGTCTTACTTCACAAATAATAAAATTTGGAGCTCCAATAGCTCTACAAGAACTGCTTGTTCAAATATCATTCTTAGTAATCGTAATGATTGGTAATGCCATGGGTATTGTTCCATCAGCTGGTATGGGTGTTGCCCAAAAACTAGCGGCGTTTATAATGCTTGTTCCATCTTCATTCTCACAAGGTGTTTCGGCATTTGTTGCCCAAAACTACGGTGCTGGAAAATACGACAGAGCGAAAAAGGCACTTCTTTGTGCAATTGGAACTTCATTATGTTGCGGAGTTTGCATGTTCTTCTTAGCATTTTTCAAAGGAGATATACTTGCATCAATATTCTCAACTGATCATGAAGTTATTCTTGCTGCTTGGGATTATCTAAAATCATATGCAATAGACTGTTTCTTCACTGCATTTTTATTCTGCATGATTGGATTTTTAAACGGATGTGGAAAAACAACAATCGTAATGATTCAAGGTATAGTAGGTGCATTCTTAGTCAGAATACCTGTTGCTTATGTTATGAGTAAAATTGAGCCAGTTTCTTTATTTAGAGTTGGTCTTGCAACTCCATCATCTACAATTGTTCAAATTATAATATGTGGTGTTTATTTATTCTTCTTGTCAAAAACATTATTTAAAAAAGAAGAAACAACCGATGCCCCTAACCATGA